>Ga0206927_1026_pt1 | contig 37892 bp, 33 predicted proteins | sample Alteio_BWOrgHeat_60_FD_153249 | JGI IMG/M metagenome (GOLD analysis project Ga0206927, IMG submission 153249) | Enriched cells from forest soil in Barre Woods Harvard Forest LTER site, Petersham, Massachusetts, United States -... | ecosystem: Environmental > Terrestrial > Soil > Temperate forest >... | reverse complement strand
CTATCCAGAACTGCTCGAACCCAACTCGGAGCGGATCAATTACCTGAGCGCTGTCGCGGAACAACTGAAGAAATGATAAGTGGGTGAATGAGGCCACCTTGCAGGCTCCCTGCCGAGATGGTAGCGTAAGCGTTGAGAAATTAGCATGGAGCGATGGCAGAGTGGTCGATTGCGGTAGTCTTGAAAACTACTTGAATTATTTTTAAAGTACTTAACCTATTGTAACTTATTGACTTCAATGAGCCATGGGGTATAGCAGTCGAGTATATCAATGGGATGGAGCCTCGTCATGTCTCGCAAGCTTTCAGAGCATCCGGGCGTGAGACTTTGGCGTAAGGTTGATGGTGGAACGTTCTATCTCTATTGGCGTGATCCAAAGAATGGTCAGCGGCAACGCAACGATTCCACAGAGACTTCCGACCCCCTGGAATCAAAGCGAATGGCGCTTTCGCTGTCTCGTTACTTGAAAGATTCTGCGGCACCTGACCTGCATCCGAAGATTACGACTCTCGTCGGGGCCAATCTGATCGATCAGCAAGTCCTTAAGGCGAGACTTGCTCAGATGGATGACTCCTTTGGAGGAAAATTCCATGAAGGTCAGGATAAGACAACCGTAGTTAGGATCCTTGCCGCGGAGTTTTCAAGAGCCTTTAAATGCGCTCCCGAGGACTCAATGACGGCTCTTGTTCAGTCTATTCGAACGCTGTTTTTCAAAGCCGGCCCGATTTCGCCTGTCAGCGACGATGTTTACCGACTCTGCGATCTACTTCTGGAAGTCGCGAAAGATCGCGACAACTACAAGGAACGCGCCCGCCAGCTCGAAGGAATGCTCAGACAAAAGGGGCAGAAATTTGTTCTCAAAACCGAATATCTCGGGCTATCACAGGCGGTTGAGCGGTTCATGCAAGCGCCGGACGGAACCAAATCGAAGGGCGCATGGCGTGACAAAATTGAATTGCGATTAAATCGCATGGCGAAAGAAATCGGGGCGAAGAAAAACGTTCATGACTTGACGCCTGATGAAACGATGGACTATCTGAGTAAGCTTGAGGGCGTCGCGACAACGAAGGAGTCAATCACAACCTACGTTTGCAAATTCCTGAAATGGGCTACCAATGGCCAATTTGATTCGGAGGGAGTTCGCAAGGCGATAATCGACAACCTCGAATATGAAAACGCCGAATGGTTCTGGCTGACGCGAGACGAGGCCCTATTGCTCATAAAGCAGATAAGAGAGGACAATGGAGATTACTGGGCCGATGCTGCGACGATCCAATATGGCTGCGGATTCAGACCGGAGGAGTTGCCGCTGTTACGTCGGGACTCGGTCCAGTTTAAAGACAAGGCTTCAATTCGCATTGCCGCTATCTACGACGGTAAGGGCCGGACTGTGCGCAGGATTAAGACTGAACGTTCGGAAGATGTAATTCAAGTCCCGACATGGGCCGTCGATGCACTCAAGCGCCGAATCGAAGCGAATGAGTATCTTTTATTCCCACTCGTGGAGTTGTCCTGGGTCGCGCCGAGATTCTATCGCGATGATAATCAGAAGGAGGTACGAAGTGAATTTGAGCAAGGCCATAAGCTCTGGCCGGCTGCGGACAACTCCGAGTTTACAAACTGCTTTCGGCCAATCCTACGCGCTGCTGCTGAAAAAATCGGCAAGGCGTTAAAGAAGGCGAAAAAAAACGCAGAAGCGGCTCGCTTCGATAAGGAGAACATCGACAGCAGAACATTCCGCCGAACATGTGCACGTGAAATGATCCTCTCCTACGGATTTGAGAAAGCCGCCGCCGTGCTTCGCGACAGCATAGAAACGTTGAGAAAACACTATGCGGATCTACAGGCGGCTGACGTTTCGACGGAACGTTAATTGGATCATTGACTTCATGCTTGGGAAGCAGACAGTCTGCTCCATTCGATTTAACCGCCACGACCCGTCAAGAACGGCCAAGACTCGCCCACACGAGTCAAAATAGGAGGTTGAGCCGATCCATGAAAGAGCCGCCATACGCCAGGACGCGCCACAAATCGCCCCAACGAGACCATTGTTAGGCACGGACGTAGGCACGGCTGGCGGTCTGAGACGCGTCCTGTCGCTTACGAACTCCGCAATTTCCCTCTGCACATGATCGCGGTAGACCGTTGCTCGGCGATCCCAACTTCTCAAATGACCTTATGGCTTCGCATCAGACGACATGGTAAGTTACTTGCTGCGTAATTCGTGTAGTCCCTTGCACTAGGACACTGCCGCGCATTTCGCGACGGTATCAGGAAACGGCGGCAATGGAAATCAAGTACTGCGACAACTGTCGTTCAAAGATAGGTTCGGGCGAACTATCAGCCGGGACCGCCAAGCGCTCAGAGGAGGGAAAGGTCTACTGCCACAAGTGCGCGCTGCTGTACGAGCACACGAGTTCGGCGCTGCTTCAAGTACCCGCCCCGGCATCGATCAATGACCAGACGACGCAGGTCGTATCCGTGGTTCAGGAACCAGGGACAGCCGTCACCAAATTCTATTTCTGCGAAACCTGCGGCAAGCGGATCACGGACAAGCAGATACTAGAGGGCCTGGGACGCGACAAGAAACTCAAGGGTGTCTATTGCAAGGACTGCGCCGTGGGCGTGATGACGATGGAGATGGACGCGGTCAACATCGAGCAACTCGGGAAGGAAAAACCCAAGACGCCATCCGGTCAAGACGCAACCAAACCCACGCAACGCAAAGGAAGCGGAGCCGTTCGTTTGCATGACATTGCACAACGACCGCACCCGCCCGGTAAGGCCACGACGGGAGCCAAAAACGACCGATTTCCGATGCTACTTGCAATTGGGGCTGCGTTCGTCATTGGAGTCATTGTTACGGTTGTCGTTATGAAACAGCCATCGGTGCCGCACGAACGTGCGAGCCAGACCGTTCGGGCCGAATTGGCTCGGAAACTTTCGCCACCACCAGAAACACCGCTGTCCGCGTCGCCTGTAAAAAGCAACATCTCCGAGCAGTCCCCGATTGCTCCCGAGCCTTCGGTTCCTGAGAAGAAAACCGTATTGCTAAATGAGACGCCAAAGAGTTCGCTTCCGATTGAGAAAGCTCCGTCGACTTCGCCTGTCGAGGCTACCCCCGCCGGGCCGCAGGCCACGGAGATGAAGCCGCAAGAACCCGCCGCGCCACTACCGGTAATCGCGCCCGTTGACAAGGGCCGCGATCAGTTTGCCGCCGTTCTGAAAGACTTGGCTCCGTTGATGCGGCAAAGTCATTTCAACGACGCCGAGAAGTTGCTGAATGAGAAACTTCGGGATCCAGCTTTCGAGGCGGCAGCGGAATCCCTCAAGAAAGAGAAGGAAGACCTGGCGGAAATCCGGGCGTTGCGGCATCGGGCCATAGATGCGTTACGCACCAAAAGCGGATCAACGGTTACCCTTACGATGCGTGGCGCGAAGATTACGGGCACGGTCAAGGACGATTCGAATCATACCGACTTGGCGCTGGCGCTGCGCGACGGCCCGGAAATGACGATCAGGGCCGATCAACTTGATGTTCAGGACGTAGACGCATACGCGCCCGTTGAAACGGGAATCGCCAAAGCCAAAGACCTGGGGATGCGGGGGCTACTGTTCCTGGCCGCGGAGGAAATGGCCAAAGCCGAAGAGTATTTCACCAAGGCCCGTGACGCGGGACTGGGCAACGGAGTCATGCCCTACTTGGAGCGGATCAAGGCGCTCAAATCGGAGGCAAGGGAAGCGGCGGCATTTGAGGTGTGGAAAAAGGCAGAGGGGCTTTTCGCGAGCAAGAACTGGAAAGCGGCGAAGCAAGCCTATGAGGCCCTGGAGCGCGATTACGCAGGGTCGGCAGCCTTGGCGAACAACGCGATGACGCTCAAGGAACGGTTGGAAGCAATCGGATGGGCGCTCGGACCGCCACGGGAGATCAGCCTGGACCTTGGTGGCGGCGTCAAGATCGAACTGGTTCTGATTCCGGCGGGTGAGTTCGAAATGGGGTCCAATGATGGACGACCGGACGAGAAGCCTGTGCACAAGGTGAAAATAGCCCATTCGTTTTATATTGGGAAATACGTTGTCACCCAAGCGCAGTTCGAGAAAGTGATAGGGAAAAATCCAAGCGACTTCAAAGGGGAAAACCTGCCCGTAGAAAAGGTGTCTTATAGTGACGCGGAGGAATTCTGCAAGAAGGCAGACAACCTCACTGGAAAGTCATTCAGGCTACCTACAGAAGCGGAATGGGAATTCGCGTGCCGCGCTGGAACGAAGACGAAGTATAACACGGGCGATAACGACGCCGCGCTGGAGCAAGCGGGGTGGCATAAAGGAAATTCAGAAGACAAGACGCATCCCGTGGGTCAGAAAAAGCCGAATGCCTTGGGTCTATATGACATGCACGGGAACGTCTGGCAATGGTGTCAGGACTGGTACGCGGACGACTACTATGGAAAGTCGCCGGCCACAGACCCAGAAGGCCCTGCACAGGGTGCCTCCCGTTTGTTGCGCGGCGGCTCGTGGTACGAAAATCCCGGAAGCTGTCGGACGGCTAACCGCGGCAGCATAAATCCCGCCTACCGCGGCACCAACATCGGTTTTCGGGTGGCGGTGGTGCCTGCGGTCACTCCATAACCCTTGCCCTCTGAAAACCGCGTTCTTCGCCGGCACCTCTGGAAAAAGCGACTGCGGTTCTCCGATGAACAGTCGGAACCTGGCGGCGAAGCGGGGCCGCTTCCTTCCGCCTTGCTCGCGACGAACGCGATTCTCCGCCATGAGATACTCGACGATCGCCAGTTGTTCGCGGTTGATCCAACCTGCCAACGCGATAGAAACGAACTGCCAACGAGGATCATTTGTCCCTTATAGGCGGAAGGCGTATGCCTGCGTCGGCCGAAATCGAATGTCTAACGGCACACAGTAACTCCTGTAAGCATGATTACGTTATGCATCGGATGAGTTTTCGAACAATACGCGATACTTGCGCGTAGTCCAGTCAAACCCATCTTTCTCTTGAAGCGCGGCAGCTTCGGCGGTGCCTCGCGATTGCCAGTGTTCGATATCAACATCGTGCAATGGCAAAGCGACCTGCGTGAACGGACCCAAGGACTGCTCTTTGACAATTCCAAAGGCGTTCACGATCTGGAGCGTGCAACGATTTTGCCGTAGCAGTGTTGCGGTGGAAAAAATGAAAGCGAGCACCTTTAGACAGCCGATCACCGGTTAAATCGCGGAGCCATCACATGCCGGTAAGAAAGCGCTGGCCCACTAACTGCCCGTTGAAATTTCGCGCGTAAAGCCGCAATTTGGGAAGCTAACAAGTCTACGCGAATTTCAGAATTGCATCATCGCTTCCTACCGGACATGGACGCCACTCGCCAGTGCGTGGCTCAGCGAACTGAGGGTTTCCCAGCGCGTTGTAGCACATGATGAATGAACGCCGGTGGTGATCGGATTCGTTGGGTCCGGACGAGTGCAGCAGATTGCAGTGAAAGAATAGCACTGAACCCGGCGACATTTCACAATACACACGCTCGAACAGGTCTTCAACCAGGCGTATACGCCGTGGGTCCGCACCGGACTGGCCTCCGACCTGAAGATGATCCATGCGGCCGAGTTTGTGCGAGCCCCGGAGAACCTGCAGGCAGGCGTTCTCACGTGTGGCTGGATCTATCGCGACCCAGCAGCTCATCATACGTGGGTAACAGAATCCCTGTCCGTACCAATAGCCAAAGTCCTGATGCCATTCGAACGCGCCACCCGTGCGCGATTCTTTCAGCATCACTTTGCCATGGAAGAACGCAGCCTCTTCACCCAGTAGAATACGAATATTATTGATGATCCGGGGACACGTCGCCGCCGCCGACCAAATGTCATCGGTGAGTTGAAACCAAATCGCCAGTCGCGCGGGTCGGCCATTAGCGTCGAGGGAGGTAAACTCGGTCGATTTCACCCGATCGCCGTAGACGCCTTTGAGCATGGCAGCGACCTCCGCGGGCGAGAACAAGTCTTTTGCTAACACATAACCATCCTGGTGATACTGTTCGACTTCGCGGGCCGAGAAAAACATGCGATGCTCCAGGACGTGGCCTGACGGAGGTGAAATTTCTGAACGCATTCATACCCGAATTATTCAAAATTTAGAATAGTGGTCCTGCTCAAATACCTATAGAATCTGCTCACGATGGCCCGAAACGATTTTCCCCACCCGCCCGTCGGCACGCTGTTGACGGGGCACTTTCGCGTGAAACGCGGGGTGCATTGCCGCCGTGATCATGGAACGCCCGACTGGCTTCTCTTTATGACGCTGGCCGGTCGCGTCCGAGTCGGGTACGGATCCGGAGCGTTCATTTCCACGCCCGGCGAACTGGTACTGATTCGCCCCAATGTCTTCCACGATTACGGAACGGATCCGACGGCCGGTTGCTGGGAGCCCGTTTGGACACACTTCATTCCCCGGCCGCATTGGCTCGAATGGCTATTCTGGCCCGAAGAGTCGTCCGGTTACATGCGCTTGGCCCCGAGCGATCTAGCAATGCGCAAGAAGATCGCCGTAAAATTTAAAGAGGTCCACGCACTGGCCACCGGCAGCGCCCGAAAACGCGACCTGCTTGCGATGAATGCGCTTGAGACGCTGCTGCTCTGGTGCGATGCCATCAACCCGGGCAGCGAACAGCACGAGCAGGATCCGCGGCTCCGCAAGGCGCTGAATTTCCTCAGCGAACATCTTGGCCGGAAAGTGTCGCTGAGCCAGATTGCGGCATCAGCCGGGCTGTCGGTCTCGCATCTGGAGCGCCTTTTCCGAAAGGAACTGCGGACCTCGCCCCGCCGCTTTCTCGAGCAGGAGCGCATTGCGCGCGCTCAGTTGTTGCTCAAAATGACCTCGCTTTCGGTCCAGGCCATCGCTTGGGACGTTGGTTTCGAGAATCCCTTCTACTTCACGCTCCGCTTCAAGCACCATACTGGCTTTGGCCCGCGTGCCTATCGGAAATGCACGGCGAACCAGAAACAGAACTGATCCAGAGTAGCAACAGATTGGATATTCTCGGGTGTCATGGCCAAGTTGAGCAGCGGTGCGGAGAGCGGACTTCAGGATACCCTCCGCGTGAGCGCGGTTGTCGGTGGGGTTGCCGCCCCATACCTTGCGGTTGACGACGGCGGGCCGAATGGTTTGCTCGCCGCGCGAATTGGTGGCATCGGTGCCAGGGTGACGGATGTAATAGAAGACTTCGCCGATGCGCCGGTCAAAAGCGCGCAAGGCGGTCATTTCCAAGGTTGGTTCGTGGATTACAGAGGGCCTGAAGTCTGTCTCGAACGCAACGGACCTTACGTTCGGCCAAAGCATGAGAGAGCGTTCGAGTGTATGGCCAACAACGAACACATCATAGTCCGGAAGTCGTAAATGGCCACCGGCATAAAACCCCACCATACAGCACTTGAGTTACAGCACTCGTGTGCTATTCATTCGCCAAACCGACCGATAATTTGGGATGAAGGTGTTCTGCGAACGGACACTCTCGCGAACTTGATTTGCCTGCTGCAGTAGTGCTCGATGCCAGGACCCGTGGGTGAAATGAACCTATCAAAAAAGAACGGATATGGCTATGGCGCCGCTAAGAATTCTGCTGATCGAGGACAACCGAACTGACGTTGCCCGTCTGAGCGCAATATTGTCGGAGGTGGAGACAGAATTCGAATTGGTCGTAGCGCCATTTACGGATCATGCGTTGGAGCGGGTCGGGCGTGGCGGCATCGATCTAGTGTGGTGATCCGTTAATTCGTTGAATTAATTTTCCAGCTTATTCGTCATAGGTCAGATCGCTTACAAAGGAGTCTTGACCTATGGCTTATCAACGTCGTCGCAAGCCCGTTGTACTTTCAGCGGACGAACGCGACAAACTGCTTTCATGGTCTCGTCGGTCCGCCTCCCAGCAGCGCTTGGCGGTCCGAGCGCGTATTATCTTGTCTTGCGCGGAAGGATTGAATAATGGCGAGACGGCCAAGCACCTGAACACACACCACAAACTGTTGGCAAGTGGCGCGAGCGCTTTCAAACGCATCGCCTAGCCGGTTTGACCGACGAGCCCAGACCTGGCCAGCCTCGCACCATTTCCGATGCCAAGATCGAAGACATTATTACCATGACGCCTGAATCCAAACCTGCACATGCCACGCAATGGAGCACGCGCAGTATGGCCGCCGTCAGCGGTGTTCCTCGCACATCCATCGCTCGTATCTGGCGCGCGTTTGGTTTGAAGCCTCATTTGACCGAGACCTTTAAACTCTCGACGGACCCGTGGTTCACTGAAAAAGTTCGAGATATTACCGGCCTGTACCTGAATCCGCCCGATCGCGCGATCGTGCTGAGCGACGATGAAAAGTCGCAAGTTCAAGCCTTGGACCGCACCCAGCCGCTTCTGCCTTTGGCGCCCCACAGGCCGAGCAACATACACACGATTACATTTGCCATGGCACCACGTCGTTATTCGCCGCCTTGAACGTGGCCACCGGAAAAATCATCGGCCAGCGTCATCGCCGGCATCGCCATCAGGAGTTTATCAAGTTCCTCAATACCATCGCCGATCAACTGCCGTTGGATCAGGATATCCACATCGTCATAGACAACTACGCGACCCACAAAACGCCGCGCGTGAAAAAGTGGTTTGTGAAGCATGCCCACTGGCACATCCATTTCACACCAACAAGTTCCTCGTGGATCAACCAGATCGAATGCTTCTTTGCCGATAGAATTTTAGAATCGATGTCGAAGAAATTTAAACGAATTAACGGGTCACCAAACACATCGGCGGAGGCGATGTCGGTTTCAACATCGCGGCCGGGCACCAGTTCTCCAATCACTGCGTCTTAACAATCCGTGGCAACTTCCTATCAATATTGACTCGAACATTTTCTCTGAGCATCAGGCATCGGACTATGCCTCACGCCGTTGCCGCGTAGAGTGCACGTCTCGTTTTACTTTTCCTCATCCAGCACATGGTTCTTGTCACTTAACGCATTGCCGCAACGCTGAAATCGGGTTAAGAGAACTTGCGGAACAACTGTGAGACAGCATGAGCAACGATTCAGGTCTTCTTGGGTATTCTCCTGGCAGCGTTGAACAGTCCTACGGCACGTGCCGGATCGTGCATTCCGGTCCGATGAACCGCGACCTCCCGATTCTTGTTTTTCTTCCGGCATCCTACCAGTCCGATGAGAAGCCCTACCGTGTGTGTTACCTGCTCCACGGTGCCGGGGGCAAAGAAAGTCCGCTGTCCGAAGAGATGCTGCGCAAGGTGTACGGACCCGAGTCGAAACTTCAGGAGATTGCGGACGTCTTCCGAATCATCATCGTGACGCCGATCGTCGGCAATTCGCTGTATGTGGATTCAACGCTGAAAGAGAATTCGAAATTCGCGACCTACACCGGCAAAGAGCTCCCCGAATTCGTGGATGCCAACTACCGGACACTCCAGTCGAGAGAAGGCCGCATACTCGCCGGTTTCAGCATGGGCGGATATGGCGCGGTCAGCCTGATGTGCCGCTACCCGGATACATTTTCGGTGGCGCTGAGCAGAGGCGGACTCTTCGACTTGGCGTTTGGCATTCGCGATTTCGATTGGGACGACGGTAGCGCCGTTGAAATTTTCGGCAGCTATTGGCAGAACATGGAGCTCTACCACAGCAATGGCTGTTACAACCTGATCAATCACATCCGCCACCGCAAAGACTGCGCAATCGTCCTGGAGGTCGGGATGGACGATTTTCTCTACAACGACAACCAGCATTTCCATGAGAAATTGATGAACATCAAGATGCCGCACATTTACGCCGAATACCCGACCGGGCACGCGTGGGGCAGTGAGTGTGTCATCACGCTGCTGAGCCATTACACGTCTCTTTCCAATAATTTCTTCAGTCAGTAACCCGTGCAACGCCATTGCTTCTTCTCATCTTCCAGTCCCATTGGCGTGCCCCTTTTGTTTGTCTCGACCACCACCCGCTCTGGCTCCACGGTTGGTACGAACGGTACGCGCTGTTTCCGCACCCCGAGATAGATGTGCGGATTGCTGTTCGCAGGCTGCTGTGTCCGGTGACGGGCCGCACCGTTTCGTTGCTGCCGGACTTCTGCGTCCCCAAGCGTCAGCATGGGCCGGCCATTCTCGGACTGTTTCTGTTCGCCATCTTTCTCCAGGGCGTAGCGCTCCTGGCCGCCATCAGAAGTCTTCGTCCATCGGTCGAATGCCATTCCGTCGCCCAGTCCCTTCGCGATGGATTCGTTCGCCGCGATCCACCACTGCGTGCGTATCTTTCCCAGCGTAACCAGCGTCTTCCTGAGGCTCCAAAATCTGTCCCGGCTTCCTGGCGGCCTCAGGCCGAACTGGTCCTCGCGCTGAAGCAGAGCGCCAGCGATATCGCAGCCGCCTTCATCCAGCATGGGCGATCCTTCCACCGCCGCTTCGAGCTTGGCTTGGCCTGAAGTTCGGTCTTAACCATTTTCCAGTCACTTCACATTCCCAAGAACGCCGCATTCTGCTGCGCTGTTCTCAGCGGTGTCTGGTGGGCGGCGGCGAGCCGCCGCCCACCCACATTCTTGCGTCGTAGGCATCCGCTGCGCGAGGGGTCTAATGGCCCCACCCCAACGGAGGATTTTCAATGGATGTCAACTCGATCGCACTTTGGCGCTACCAGGTCATTGCACCGTTGCTGTCCGTGAACGGACCACGAGGCACTCGCATTCGACTCATCCGCGAGATTTGCCAGCAGACGCACGAGCATCCGCTCCGCGGATCGATTCGGCTCGCGACCCGAACCGTCCAGGAATGGCTCTATGATTACCTTAAGGACGGACTCGATGGACTGCTACCCGTCCAACGCAACGACCGCGGAAAAAGCCGGCGCATCGACCCGGAGATGGCGGCGAAGATCGAGGAACTGGTCAACCACGGCCACTGGGGAGAAGTGCAATTCAAACCCCAGTCTTGAACATGGAAAATCAGATACCATTGCGCGCCGCGAAACAATTCGACTCTATGCCGGCCGCACCACAGCCCTATAAACTTCACCGCCAAACAATCCGAGAATCAGATCGTGCAGATCACGAATCGCCGCGCTGATCTACTTGAGACCGATCGCGCTGAATATCGCGACTCCCGACAAGTGGATCGGAAAAACTTTTGCCCCGTAGACATTAGCCAGACCTTGGCTGCACCCTGATTAGGATCTGCCACCGCCGCGATTCGGCAATGCGTATCATGTACGGCGAGCCTCTTTGAATTGTTTGTTCCGTTAGATCCCGCGTCGATTACGCCAATTCGATCATTTGCTATTTCCCCAATTTCCCAAAAATCGCGCGGCTGTCTGCGTGCCAGATCACAAAGCTAAACCAAACTGCTACCGGCTGAAGCCGGCTGAGTTTGCCGACAAATCGAAACATGCACCGATTTTCAGCAAACAACCCTGGCGATAGAACATTGCTCCTTGTGCCAACAAACATTTTCAAACTTAAGCGCGCCTTTGCAGAAAAGGAAAAGGACAAACTGCCGAAGCAATTTCGCCTGAAGGCGAAGGATTTTGACCTGGTCCATTGAACATTAAGAGTGCCACACGTGCCAACACAATCTCAATCCAATTTAGTTACAATTGCCGGAAGCCGCGACTGCACCGCCAATTCTGTTCATGTTACGATTAGATGCGACCTGTAAGCGACGGATATAGTCCGGCTTCACGAATATTAAACATGCTCGCCTGAGCACTTTCATATTCGCTGAGCAGGCCTGGCCAATCCTGCTCGACGATAATCCAATTGGCGCCTTTGGTCACCGCCGCTTCTATTGCGCCGAAACAATTTACCTTGCCGATACCGACGACAGAAAAGTGCCCGCGTCGCTGGTCATCGGCGAGATCCTTGACGTGCAGCGCCGGAATACGCCGACCACAACGACGAAGCAATGTTACGGGATCGACGCCTCCAAAATGACACCAGGCAATATCGAGTTCGAAACACAGCTTTTCCGTCCCTCTGTAGAGCAGATCGAACATGCATTCGCTCTGGCCTTTGCCAAAGCCCGGCTGGAATTCATGCTCGTGATTGTGATATAAAAATCGGAGTCCCTCGCGCTGACAATGCGTGGCCATGCGTTCTAATTGTTCCGTCAGCGACTGCAATTCATCGTCGCTCTGCGGCCCAGCCCAACCGTCCACTATATAACTGGCTCCCAGGCGCTGCGCATTCGAGATCGTGGCCGAAAGTTGATCTTCCTTGTAATGCGAGCATTGCAGCGAGATGCATTCGAGGCCAAGGTCGTTCAGGCGGCGGCGATTTTCCATCGTTTCGGCATCAGTGGTGCCAATGAGGAAGTCACCCTCAAATCCCTGATAGCCCATCTCCGCCATTTTCTTGAGCGTACCCCAGCGATCTGATTCCAGTTCGGTCCGCATCATGCCAACAAAGCCCAGCTTATAGCTCACGTAAGCTCCTCTCTTGCCTCGGCGCTCGGTCACCGGCATAAAGTCTCCTTACAGCACTCGGGTGCCGTAGGATGACTACACTGCAATTCGCACGCGTGGCGGCGAAAGAAGAAATCTTTGTGAACTGCATTGTCTGCCCCAAAATGTTACCGCAGTTCGCCGTCAGGCAGAGAGTGGTCTTACCTGCATCAGCCAACCCGTCCATACCGATTAAGATCGGCGTCGCCATCATGGCGCCGCGTGTGACCGCATCACAGTAAATTCAAGAAACCTAAAGGTCATCCTCCCACCGCACTTCAATCTGATCCCAGCGTGTTCCCCACCAACCCCCCACTCGTACCCACGCATTTCGTAGCTGCCCGGTTTCAGCGCGGAGTTCAAGATAGTAGACACGCTGGAACGAACTCGTGGTCCAATTGAACGGACGTTTGTTTAGAAGATAGTTAAGACGACGATCTTTGTGCAGAATCTCGTACCCGCGGTCCCGCGCCCACTGCTGGAGAAGCGTGCGGGTTGAATTCTTGCCGCTGACAAACACACAACATAAAAGAGTTATGACGATGCTGACAAGAACGATAACTGTTTTCGTCCAATGAAACCTCATTCTTAAACCAAAAACGTATAAAATGACGACGACGAAGTAACAGTGAACTTTATTGCGAACCAAATGAGGCGAACCTTAATGGGTGTCTTCATATACTCCCTCCTGACTCGCGACTCGGCCGTAGAAAAACACTCATCAGATTCCAATCTACATCGAGCAGCTAGGGCTTATTGATTTCCACTACATCGTCCTGCTCAATTGTCTGCATGCCGGATTCTGTTTTGAGCACATAGTTGTCGCCGGCTTCCATGCTCGGCAGCGCTTCGATAGTTCGCCCATCTTTCAAGACGTATCTAAATTAGTGGTCTTTGGCTTGGCCGGAGCATCCGGAGCGGCAGGCGTCGCAGGCGCGTTAGTCAATGTAAATAGCGCCCCCTCCCTTCTATTGTAACTGCTCCGATTTCCTACGCTGCTTGCAATTGGGGCTGCGTTCGTCATTGGAGTCCTCGTTGCGGTAGTCATATTTTCAACGCGGTGGATTTCGATATTTCACGGACTTCCTGCGCCGTCAGTTCCTTTTTCAGCGTCTGGGATTGGTAGATGCCTTCGCTGATCAGCGACGTATTCAGCGCCACGCCGGCGGTATTCCACAACGCCGTCTTGCCCTGCAGCGCGGCGATCCAGTGCGATTGCGAATGTTCGTTCGCGAGATGCTCCGGATAACACTGGTTGCGCCGATAGCCCGAGAGCCAGACCGGATCGGCGGCACAGTTGAGCTCCACGTCGGCGACGGTGGTGAAGAATGTGAAAGGGTTAAGCTTAATGCCGCCGAGGGAGCCCAGGATTTTCGACGATTCCGTGTCGTCGTAGTGCATCGCCCAGCTTTCTTCGATCGAGAGCGTGATCCCGCCGGCCAGCCGCACGAAGCCCAGTCCCAGCTCTTCGACGTCGTAGCGCGAATGCTTGGCGCGTTCTTCGTACATCGGCAATTCCTGATGCGTGGCGCCGCTGATCGTTTCGACCGTGGGGTTGTTCAGCAGGTGGAGAATTTCGGCGATGTGGTACACGCCCATATCGAACAACGCCCCACCGCCGGCCTGGGCTTTCTGCGTGAACGGCGGCGTGCCGTAGCCGTCGACGTAGGCTCGACCGCGGCGGCGAAACCCGAACGAGCGCGCGTAATGAATCTTGCCCAGCGCGCCCGCTTCGATGAGGCGCAGCGCGTTGCGGTGTTCGTGCGTGTACAGCGTGCCAATCTGAATGTGCAGCTTCTTGCCCGTGCGCTGCGAGGCGTCGTACATGGCGAAAGAATCGGCGAACGATCCGGCCATCGGCTTTTCGCAGTACACATGCTTGTCCGCGTTCATCGCGGCGATGCCAATCGGAGCGTGCAGGTTGTTGTGCAGGCAGACGTCGACCGCGTCGATGTCTGCTTGCGCCAGCAGCTCCTGGAAATTCTTGTACGCGACCGGGATTTTGTATTCCGCGGCGACGCGCTGCGCCTCATCGATGTTCAGATCCGAGACCGCGACCACTTTCGCGCCGGGAACTTCCGCGTATTTCTTCAGATGACTTTTACCGATCAAGCCCACGCCAATGACGCCAATTCGAATTTCATCGCCCACGATTTTCTCCCCCTTAGAATCCAATGTGTTGCTTCGCAAAACGTTGTAACTCAAAGTGTCCGCTCGAAGTAATGTGAGCATTGCAGCGAGATGCATTCGACGCCACGGTCATTCAGGTGGCGGCGATTCTCCGCCGTTTCGGCATCTGTGGCGCCAGCTAGGAGTTCCCCCCACGAATCCCCGATAGCCCATCTCCGCCATTTTCTTGAGCGTACCCCAGCGATCTGATTCCAGTTCGGTCCGCACCATGCCAACAAGCCCAACTTATAACTCACCTAAGCCTCCTCTCATCTCGGCGCTCAGCTACTGCTTTTGACAGTCGACATCGGTTAATTCGCGGAGCCATCACGTCACGGGCTGCCTCATGGCCCGACATATTCTTGGTAGGGTTGGTCAGTGTCGGTCCTTAGACTCCATTCCACCAACTGCAACAACAAATCTTGCACGACGCGGTCGAATTCAGTCCTTCCCCACAAATTTTCCATTTCATATGGGTCGCGCCGCAGATCGTAGAGCTCATTCCCGCCGGCGAGCCGCACTACCAACTTAAAATCGTCTGCCCGAACCATCTTTGTTCGGGCCATCGTCTGCGGCTCTCGTTCATACGTCATTACCTTTTCATTGCGCTCGCCAGTGTTGCCAATGGGGTTGACCCGGCGGCACATTTCCGCCTCATGGCCGCCGTCCGCAAAGACAGCTTTTTTCCTCTTTGATCCTGAAATGATTGGTAGCAACGACTCGCCATGAACGCCCCAGTTCGGCTTCAGCCCCAGAAGTTCAAGCATGGTTGGAGCCAGATCGGTGTGGTCACTCAAACTGTCAATCCGCTTGTTACGCGGCAACTCTGGCGCGCGCAGCACGCAGGGCACATGCAGAATACAGTCGTTCATGGCTGTATCCCATTTTTCGACCAGGCCGTACTGCCCGGCAAAGTCGCCATGGTCCGCGGTAAACAGCAACACTGAATTGTCGAAGAGTCCTTCAGCCTCCATAGCGGCCAGAACTTTTCCGATCAAATAGTCCACCTTGGTGATCGCCGCATAATAGGTGGCTTGTATTTCTCTAAACGCACGTTCGTTGGCCTCGGGAGTCGTTCGGACGGCGCGCATAACTTGCATGGGTAGCGGCGCGCCGCGGGGCAGTGCGTACGGCCAGGGCCGGATCCGCTGACGATCGTACATGGAAAAGTAAGGCTCTTCGGCTTCATATGGCGGATGGGGATATCCAATATTGAGCTGCATATAGAACGGGCGATTGCGATCCCGGACATTTCGCAAGTAATGTATGGCTTGCTCCGCGCGGCACTCGTCGGAATAGCCCTTAATTGGGCCGGATATCCTGCCCCGATAGTCGTATCCCGTTGGAAGCTGAAGCGGCTCAACACTGTCCGCACGGGGCGCCTGCACCGGGTACTCCCGCTTCGTGAAATCGTTAAAGTAGTCCTCGGTGAAGGAATGGAAATCGGTACAACCGCCGCCTTTCTTATTGTTTCCCCAGAAATCCGACCAGCAATGGTCAACGCCAAACAGCGCGGTTTCGTACCCAGCGTGTTTAAGTACGGTCAGTAAATTGGGATGTTTCGGCGGCAAATGCTCTATGATGGTGCGATAGCCATCGGTATGACAATACCGTCCCGTTACGATTGAAACACGCGACGGGACACATTTCCCGTGGACGGCAAAATGACGGTTGAACACGACTGCTTGTTGCGCCAATGCGTCCAATTGAGGCGTCTTGCAATCTGGATTGCCGCCGAAGCCCGTGCAGTCCCCCCGCAGTTCATCTGAAGTGATGATGATCAGATTTCTAGCATTACCCATTGTCTATTCTCCGAAAAAGATCCGATCCAGCCCATTACGCATCAACTAATGCGAGCTTTTTTCGTTTCATCCACAATATCACCCACCGAATTACCATAGCTTATGCAACTATTCACAATCACGTTATCTGCTCCACGACAGATTTTCACGCCAAACCTCTGATCAACTTTTTTGAACCCGGGAGCGGGAACCCACTCATGAGGATGATCAGAGCTTATGCAGCCTTGAATGATGACATTTTTACCAGCCTCGACCAGTATCCCGCATTGGCCATTATTGTATGTATGAATTTGGCTCACAATAACATTGACAGGCACATTGTTTGTCCCTTCGCCGGAGATAACAATTCCGCTTCCTTCCGAAGAACCGCCCGTATCTGTGCCTCCCGTGACCGTTACATCCTCAGTATACTTGCCTATGTAGATCCCAGCTTTAGGATTACGAACCGCGGAGACGCTGTTGATCTTTGGGCAGATAATGCTTTTCGAGTCTATACCAGAAATGAATATTCCATATTCCAAACAATCCGAGAATCCACTGCCAACAATCTGCATGTAATGGGCGCGCTCTATGCGCATCCCGGTAGAATTAACTTGACCGTCGCAGAAATACATCTGTGGAAAATCGATCGTATGAGGATCCATCATCGCTCCATCGCCCAAAAAGTGGAAACCAATTTCGCAATTATTGGCGCCGACATTATACAAAGTTAAAAGGTCACTACAGCCATTCACAAGAATTCCAGCCTTGCCATTCCTTGTGCCGGAACCAATCACATACAAATTACTAATCGTCGTTCCAGCAATTTTCAAAGTTTTCCCATACACTTCGACAAGGTCGATATTTTTTTCCGATCGCAGAACTGTGCCCTGTTTATTCCCGCTAAACAATATTCCTCGGGAAACGCCCTCCAGATGGATCCCATGTTTATCAACGATTCTGATCGTTTCATTTAGAATGTATTCGCCTGCAGCCAGATATATCTTTCCCCCATTTCGAGGCAACAAGTCGATCGCGCGCTGGATAATAGTAGACGCATCAGAAGATTGCTCGATAACCTGTCCGTCAAATCCAGAATGTAAAACGACCTTCCCACGAATTGTGGCTACAGAGTACTCGGGTATTTCGTGTGGTTTTGTCATGTGGATCGCCTTTCTTTGACATGCTGCGAGTTTGTTTAGCGGGTTGCGTTCGCAGTCGAACTCGCGCCTTTCACGACGTAGTCCCGATTTATTACTTCGCGGCGTTGAGCAAACAATCCGCCATAGAGCATCGCCTCGACGTCATCGTGCGCTTCCAGCCATGCCTGGCGTTGCGATAGATCCATCGGATACGCTTTGGTGTCGCAGTTTGGAATTGGATAGAAGCCGAAAAATCCGAAGACACGGTGTCCTTCGGCGGTGCGCGGGGTGGCGCGGTGCCATAGGCGTTGGTCCCACATCACCGCATCTTGTTTACGGCATAGGAATGAATCAGGTTCGCAGCCGCCAAATGGGGTGCGATTGATGTCCCGATGCGAACGGGCGATGACCTGCGTGGGCCCGTGCGCTGGCGTCATGTCCGTGAAATACATGCCTACATGGATGTCGCCAGGACAGTAGCCGTGCGCGCATGAAACGCAGCGATGATCGCGATCTTTGTGCCAATGTCCGGCAATGCTCCCGGGCGCTTCGGCGGCCGCAATCGCCCACGCGACTTCAAAGAGCGAGACGTTGGGAACCATGGCCCCCGTGGAAAATGCGGACTTCACGACCTGCCGGATGCGCGGCGCGCGCGTGGGCGCAATGCGCAACGGACTGGGCGGCAACTCCATGCGGCCGCTCTTGCCAGGAACCAGTGCGGCCTGGATCTGGGCGAGATACTCATTCACACTCTCACGCTCAAAGACGTCCGGCAGCACAACGTAACCCTGCTCGCGAAAGTGCAGTACGTAGTTTTCAATGTAGCCGAGGTGGTAGGGCTCAGTGACAAACCGCAGCTTCGACTCGCTCATTGAGGCGCTCCCAGATGATTGGGCTTTCGTCACACCAATTGGAAAAAGACGTCGCACGTCTCACTTCAAAATCACGTACAGCGCGTCGGCCGGGAACTTGAACGACTTCTCCTCGCCGCTCGCCGGAAGCTCGAGCTCTTTCACTTTCATGCCGTTCGCGTCCAAAACGCAGGCGGTGTGCAGGTTGGGATTATTGAGGGTGATTGAGATCTCGGCATTGACTATCTGCCACGGTGCCTTACCGACATTGACGACTTCCTCCGCGTTGCGCCCCTTGATCTGGGCGGGCCTGGTCGCCCACCCGGTGGAGCGCGCCGTTGTTCCGACCTGGAGGAGCACCTTTCCCGAAGTGTTCAGCGGTTTGTCGTCCAATGAGACGGCCAGCACTGTCGCATACTCATTGGCCGACTCGATGGTCATATCGCCGAGGGTGATCTTGCCGGCCTTTTTCAGGAAGCCCGTGGCGCCCTGCGCTTTGGGGGCGTTGAGCTTGCAGAGGCCGTTGCCGTAGTCGAGTTCGAGTTCGCTGGTGATCGATTTCACGGTCTTGGCGCCCGGATTGATGAAGTTGGCAAGATTCGCCACTTTGCTCTTGGCCGGATCGCCGTCGTATTTGACCACGACCGGGCCAACGAGATAGGCGAGGGGATTGACGCCGTTCTTCACGTTCGATTCGCGCGCAATCAGGCCCGTATCGCGATTGGGATCGTAGCCTTCGTCCTCGGCGATGATCGGCATGCCGCGATTGAAGACATCCTCCAGTTTGCGCTGTTCGGAGACGGCTGGTTCGCCGCGCTTGACGTAGCCCATGCGATACAGTTGCGCCGCGGCCGGCCACTGGCCCGTCAACATTGGCGTGCTGCCCATCCATTTGGATTGCGACTGCTGGTAGCCGTTAAATGCCGATTCCACCGCCCAGGCTTCATCACCGAATCCCACCCAGAAAATGCCGGCGACGCCATTGAGGGATTGATATGCGGCGGTCAGGAACGGCCCTTCTGACTGGCGGTCCAACGGCAGTACCCAACTGGACTCGGTGATGACAATCGGATAGCCCTCCACCTGTTTCAGCGACGAGGGCAACGCGCGTGGATTGAACAGCACGGAATCATCCGTGAACGTATCGCCTTTGCAGATCGCCCAGCCGGCTTTCGCGCCTTGATGAATGGGGCTGTAGTAGCGATTGATCGCCATGACGTCGTTGGCCGATTGCGCCCAGCGTTCGCCGTCCAGCAAGACCACGTTGTCGGCCGTGCGCCAATTGCCGGCATTGATCAATTGCTTGCAACCCAGCTCGTTCTTGAGGTAGTCGGCCATCGACTTATGAAATTCGTACATCGTCCGGCAGAAAAACTCCATTTGATCGTTCAGGCGCTTTTGGAAGCCTTCGCCAGACCGGCGTTGCGTCAACTCCCAGGCGCCGGCGAGGGCCGCTTCGCCGCTGGCAAAATCGTCCGGTGTGTCCTGATCGGCGGGAACCGTGGCGCTCCCCCAGGCTTCTTTGGCCTTGTCCAGCGTTCCATACTTTTTCGTCAGAAAGTCGCCGAACTGGCGGCGCAGCTCCTTTCGCGCCGCGCCCTTCGCGCCCAGCGCCGAGTACCAGAGCAGCGAATCCTCGTTTTGAAGCTGAATGATCGCCAGCGCCGGGTCCTGCGCCAGAGGAATGCCGGTGTACGGATTTTTCTTAGTCAACGTTTGCTTCATCCAGCCCTTGTAGGCGTCCTGCAGTCTTTTATCGTAAAACAACAGGCCGCAGTCGTGGTTGCCGCCGTCATCCAGAAAACCCAGCTTGGGATCCAGATTGGACGCGCTGAGCCAGATCGGCGTAAGCAGCGTGTAAATGCCTGCTTTCTTCATCGCGGCAACCTGCCGCCACAAGCGGTCGCGTTCTTCCGTGTTGATCTCGGCGAGATTCTTCAGCGAGAAAATATTCACTCCGATGCGGGTCATATTAACGCCATGCTTGGCTAGAAAACGCGCGTGCCGGTCGAGGTTGAGATCGCCGCGGGAAGCATCGTCATTCACCCCCCAGAACCGCACTGATTGGCCGTTGCCAAGCACGAAACCATTGCCATCCTTAGAGCGCGTGACAAAACCGGATTCACCGGCGATCTTTTCATTCAGCCCGCGCAGGTCGAACAGTGCGTCCGGGCTGAATTCGTCCTTGGGCGGAGCAAACGCCCAGCGACCTGCTTCTTTTGGAGTATTTGCGACCTCCTTTTCGCCGGGTTTCAGTTTGCCGCTGGGCGTGAACGGCGCCGCACTCAGAACAAAGCAGTCCAACATGCCATGATTGTTATTTTCGCTGTCCATTTTGAACTTGAGGGTGTGCGCGCCTGAGTTCAGTTTCAATGCACCGACTTTAATCCAGGCGATGAAGCGGATGTCGTTTTTATCATCCTCTGCGATGTTGCGGGAGTCTTCCGCCTTGCTGGAATCGATCAGGATCCAGTCGCCGGTGTCAAGCGCGTAGGAGAGTCTGCCGGCCGGGTTGGCGCGGACCCAGAATTCATAGTCGTGCTCCGCCGGCGCCGTCACTTCGTAGGTTACCAAGCCAGGTTTGTCCTTGGTCCAGTTGGAAATGAAATCCCCTCCGGAGAGTTCATCCTTCTTGACCTTGTCGTACCACCACGGATGGCGCGTGACGTCCTTCGTTTTCACCGCCTCGCCTTCCACCCAGACGAACTCGCTCGCATGCGCCCGCGGCACAGTGGCAACGCCGATGGCGGCGAGCAGCCCGGATACACACAAGAGCAACACGCTGACTTTCCTCGAGGATCTCATATGAACTCCCTTCATCCATTGTTTCGCGCATTCGGTCGCGGACCGGGCGCGGCGGTACTCTTCCGCACAATCAATTTGGCCGGGATCAGGTGGGTGCGCCCGGCCGCCGGCGCAGTTCTGGCCTGCTTGCCCGGTTGTTTCGCTTGCGAGCGCTCGATCGCGAGCTTCGCAGACTCAAATCCGATTTCAGTCAGCATGTGGCTGACGACGGTCATCGGAGGTGCGGCGATGGTGGCGTGAATGTCGTCGAAGCTGATGACGGACATGTCCGTGGGCACGCGCAGGCCGCGCTCAGCGAGCGCAGCATAGACCCCGAACGCCGAAGCCTCGTTGTAACAAACGACAGCCGTTGCTTCCGGAAATCCATCCAGCGCGCCAGGGAAACAGCGCAGCGCTGTTTCGGCGTCTTGCTCGTCGATGCGCCGTGCGGGCGCTATGCATGAGGCAACCCGAACGTCCAACGCCATGCGCTGGGCAGCGTGGCAAAACAATTCGCGGCGCTGCGCTGGTGCGCCCTGTAACTCTCGGCCATGAACATCGAACCAAAGGATGCGGTGGTGGCCCAGCGCGGCAAGATGCTCGAGCGCCGCGGCGATGCCCGGCGCCGGGTCAAAATCCACGCAGTCGAGCGACGACGCACCGTGACCCGAGTTCCCCGCTACTACAACTACGGCCGCAGCGATCATCGCGTCCTCGGCGAAGCGGGTCGGAATTGCGAATCCCGGCACCACCAGCGCATCGATGCGCTGCTCCCGGCAATAATCCAGGCCGCACTGGAATTCCGTGCGACCCTTGGTCTGGCCAACGACAAGCACATCGTATCCCAAGGCGCGTGCGCCCTGCTCCACACCACCCAGCATAGGACGCCAGAACCATTCGCCAGCGCCACCTCCACAGGAAATCAGTCCCAGCGTCATGGCGCACCCGGTCTGCAGAGAGCGCGAATGATAATTAGGCGAGTAACCCATTTCCCTAGCGAGCCTTAAGACTCGCTCACGGGTCTGCTCCGAGATGGCGCTGTCCGGGTGATTCATAGCGCGGGAGACTGTGGAGTGCGAAAGCTTCAGGCACCTCGCTAGATCATAAATGGTTACGGCCATAAGGTTCCCTCAACGCACTTGGGTTATGCACTCGCGTGCTTTATTTGAATACACTAAAAAATCAACTGCATGCCGAAAAAATGATGTGAAAACAAATATTCGCAAGGAATAACATGATCATAATAAACACAAGTACTTATTTAATATGATGTTAAAAATTATTATCGAACACATTGAGTCGCATTAATAGTAAAAATTTTTTTCTTCGACACGTGGTCCAATTTGAGTGTATATCGTAAAGCACGCGAGTGCTTTTTCTCAAGTGTACAAGAGGGATTTATGCTGTTTACCATTTTGCGACTTGGCCCGGCTGCTGAAACCATTGCACTTTCTACGATATGCGCGCGCGTGGCTGGGGCGAACGCTGTTTTAGCAAAAAGGTGTAAATCGTCACATATAGGGATTAGCCAAGGTAGTCCAATTCTTTCGTCGCTTGGTTTTCGTTCTTTGCGCCCCAGTGCGGATTTCCGAGCTGCCTAAGCTTAATGCCTTGAAGCCTCGGTTTTAGGAGGGTCTCCCAAAATGCAAGTCATGGCCGCCACGAGTATTCCCGTCCCTACGAATTCCGCCGCCTTGAAACTCTGGAACGGCCACCATACGCCCAAGGTCGCTGGCACTGGATACGGCACGGTTTACCGGGGTCCGATTGAGAATATCTATAGCCCAGCGCAGCCTTACACGATGGCGGAAGGGGTTGAAAACATGCACTCCGCCGGGTTCGTGGCCTTCCCCGGCGTGCTCAAGGCCGACGAAGTCGCGTCGTTGCGCGCGAAGATGGATGCAATGGGTGAATCCGACGAAAAATACGACGTGAAGGGCTGGTGCTTCAACAAGCATATCACCACCGATTTCACGCAGGACGCGAACATGATTGAATATATCGACAAGGGCGGCATCGCCGACGTGGCCGAGACCGTGCTGGGTGGCTGTGTGGCGATTGGCGGGGCATCGTGGATCACTGGACAAGGCCGCGAAATGGGCATCCATGTCGACTATCTTCCCGTGCCGCTGCCCGAAGATATACTGCGCGATACTCGCGTGCGCGTACCGGTCTTCTCTTGCACGGCACACTATTACCTCAACGACATGACGCTGGATTTGGGCCCCACGCTGATCATTCCCGGCAGCCATCGCGCTGGGCGGCCGCCCTGCGACGAATCTACATGGAACGGCCACGCGCCACGCGCGTTAATGGCAAAAGCCGGCGACGTAGTCATGTTCCGTGGCGAACTCTGGCACGGCGCCGCGAAAAACACGACAACCGAACGTCGCTACGTCGTTCAAGTCCACTACCGCTCCATGTCGCTCTTCCGCCCTTACGGACCCAGTGGCGCGGAGTCCGAGTACTCTTCGGAAGTGCTGAAAATCGCTACGGAGCGCCAAAAGCGGTTGTTGGGGATTGCCTCGTAAGAGCCTGGTTCTGAATTGGAGACCCAAGATGACTGTAGTTGCGAGCGAAAAGCCCAAGACCGTTGTTCCCGCGATGACCTCCATGACCGCGTCGCCCGCCGGCCCGAAGATGTGGACCGGGCACAATGCTTCCAAGGCTGTCGGCAACGGCATTACATTCCAAGGGACGCTAGAGAATCTGCCCTACCAGGCGACGCCTTTGAGCGTCGAAGGCGCTTTCGAGCGTATGTTCACGGACGGTTACGCGATCTTCCCCGGCGTGCTCAAGGCCGATGAGGTGGCGGCGCTACGCGCGAAGATCGACAGGATGGGCAAAGCCGATCCGGAATACGACTTCAAGAATGGTTGCTTCAACAAGCACATCGGTCTCGATTTCCGACAAGACGCGCACATGGTTGAATACATCGACAAGGCCCACATCGCCGACGTGGCCGACGCGATCCTAGGCGGCGCGGTGGTCGCCGGCGGTTCGGTCTGCGTTACCGGACAAGGGTGCGAGACGGGCATCCATCTCGATCATCTCCCCGTGCCGATGCCCGAAGACGTGCTCCACAATCCGCGCGTGCGCATCCCGATCTTTGCCGCGACCGCGCACTACTATCTCAACGACATGACTGCGGACTTAGGCCCCACGCTGATCGTTCCCAGCAGCCATCGCGCCGGCCGCCCACCCGCGGACGAATGTTGCTGGAACGGCGTCACGCCCAAAGCCGCAATGGTCAAAGCCGGCGACGGGGTGCTCTTCCGCAGCGACATCTGGCATGGCGAGTGGAAGAACAGCAGCACGCAACGGCGCTACATCGTCCAGGTCCACTACCAGGCCCGCGAGTTTTACGTCGCCTACGGCAAACCGCGCGCGATGTTCAAGTATGCCGACGAAGTGCTTCACGCCGCAACCGAACGCCAGAAGAAGCTGCTGCCGACGCACGTGTATTAAGGCGGAATTTCAAAGTGCGTGTGCAATCATTTCTATGCGATTTAACCAACTGCAGGCTTGATCTATGAGACTAGGTATTCGTACAGCGCCAATCGTCACCGCGGTTTCGTTGGTTTCGTTGGTTTGCTGGTTTGGTGACGCTTGGTCCGCTGAGCCTGCACTTAAGGAGGAACAGCCTCTCGTATCCTCAAGATCTTGGGATGCGATTATGACTGCTTCCGATCTCCGTCCGGGCTTGGCGATTTGTGTGGGCGCGGACGATGGGATAGGCGTGTTGCGTTTGGCGGCAGACCCGCGATTTAAACTGGTGCAGGGTCTTTCCCGAGATCCAACTGTTGGACGAGCACAGCTCTTAGCCCAGGAAATGCTCGGGCGGGTGACGATCATTGCTTGGAAAGACCCTAAGCATTTGCCGTATGCGGATGATATGGTTGATTTGTTGGTGGCTGAAGATCCCGCGTTGGAGTTGCGCGAAGCGTGGCGCGTGGTGGCGCCCTACGGATCGCTCGTCGTACCTGCGTCACAGGCGCCATCGGATCTAGCCGGAGTCACGCCACAAAAAATCGGCGCGTGGGCGCAATTTGTAAAGCCTTACCCTGCCGACATGGACGAGTGGCCGCAGTACGGCCACGATGCCGCTGGGACCTGGCGCTCACGCGATCAACGAGTGGGACCGCCAAACGCGCTGCGTTGGATCCAGAGTCCGGATTGGACGTTGGACGTCGCTCAACCTCGGCCTTTTGTCACGGCCAAGGGGCGAACTTTCTGTTATTACCCCGACTATCAACGTCTCGTGGCGCGCAATGCGTTTAACGGTCTTTTGGAATGGGAAATTCCCTTGTTGCATGAAAATACGCCCAAAAACATCGACGTACTTTCCACCGATGGCGAGCGCGTGTTTGTGTTGGACGATACGGAGCACATAATGGCTTTGCGCGCCGATACTGGCGCCGTGGCGGCCCATTATCCGTTCAGCAGCGGACTTTTGTATCGCGACAAGCTGCTGGCCAATAGAGGCCTCGAAATCTACGATGTTGTCTCCGGGAAATTGCTCTGGAGACTGGATGAACATCTATTGCCCGTGGATAATCGCTCCATAATGGGGGGTGGATCGTGGAAATTGGGCATGGCCCCGATGCCTGTGGTGGCGGAAGGAGACCACCTTTTTTATCTGCTGACGGATACTGCGGCGGAAAAGGAGGTTCGTTTATGGGGGTACGACTTGGCCACTGGCAAGCGATTATGGAGCGCTAAGACTTCCGGCCATCCCGAGGCATTGGCTTGCGTGATGGATGGTCTGATATTGACCACGGTCAATGCTGATCGGTTAGATCCGACAACTAACACGATGCTCCGCAAACGCCAACTGCGTGCTTACGCCGCTGAGAATGGCGCATTGCGCTGGGAATGCGATTCGCCCGGATTGGAAAATGCACATCGTATTTGGTTGATGCGCGATGGTGTCTTGTGGATAAGCATCGCGAAACCCGATGCGAAGGGGTACTTCGCAACCAAACCGTTCAACGATGCGGTGATCGGTATTGATACCAAGACCGGTTCCATCATTTCCAAGCTTAATGACGCAGTGGGGATGTGGGATTCTCGTTGCGCGCCATTGCCCCAAGTCGGACGTTGGATGATAGCTCAAGGCGCCACTACCATGTACGATCCGGTCGGCCAGGAATTATGCCACAACAAAACAATGCGCACCACATGCGGCACAGGGGTGATACCGGCTAATGGTTTGTTTTATCAACAGGCGAACTATTGCGGTTGTCAAAAAGGGGTGCGCGGTAACTCCGCCTTGGCGCACGAGTCGCCGTTGCCTAATTCACGCGTTGAATCAGCGACGTCACGTTTGGAACGGGGGCCGGCCTATGAGCGTCCGATCACAAAGTCGGCGCTCGGCGTCGCAGACACCTGGCCCTGCTTTCGCGCTGACAACTTGCGTCGCAATGCGGTCGCCACGGAAATTTTCGGCAGCCCGCAGGTCGAGTGGGAGTGTAAACTATTGGGTCGTCCCAGTCAGCCGGTGGCAGTGGGAGCGAGTGTTTTTTGCGCGGTGCCCGACGCCAATCAGGTGGTTGCTTTGAATGCGGCCACTGGCGCTGTGCGTTGGACGTTTACCGCTGATGCGCGCGTGGATTCGCCGCCGACCTGGCATGATGGCCGATTGGTGTTCGGGTGCGGTGACGGGCGGGTGTATTGTCTGGATGCTGAGGACGGAGCGTTGTGCTGGCGGCGTCTGGTGGCGCCGGCTGAAAAACAGATCGTGGATCATGACCGACTGATTTCGGCTTGGCCGGTGCCGGGGTCAGTTACGGTCGATGAACAAGGAGTGATTTACGCCGCCGCAGGACATCATACCGATGTGGACGGCGGTATTTTTGTATCGGCTCTTGACCTGACCCATGGTGATGAGCGTTGGCGTGTCACTGTGTCAGCGCCCGCGGCTACCATTCAGGATGGCGGGGCATTTATCAATGATGTGCTCATATTTAGCGGCGACAAGTTGGCGTTTGGAAATGATGCTGCCATTGATATTGCCGATGGAAAACTGCTGCTGGAGGCCTTCAACAAAACCTCCTGGAAATACAAACCGGGGATAATCTCCGGATTTCTTGGCTTTTTGAATCCCTTGATTGGAGAACTGCCTGCCAAAGTGCCGATGTACCCTCGGATTGAACCTAGAATTGGGGGGCAGTTTTTGTCGAAAGTTGATTATGTGCAACATTACTGGCAAGGCAGGTTGCTTGTTATTGACGACACCGGCGCATGGCGGGTTGTGTCAAACTGTTCTCCACTCGGAAACAGCAAGGAGGTCGAAAAGTTATCTCTTGAGTATGCGCCTACCAAAGTCGACATACGCAGCAATCTGATATATCAAATCTCTGCTGGCTGGAGCGTTGAATTGTCATCGGAAAATTCGCCGGTGAAGTCAGCTCAGGTTCGACACGAAGAAACCCGACACGATGGGCATAATGTAAACATGTTTGTCAGAGGCCGCGAAGGCGAAATGGCCGTCGTTGATGGCGCCCCCATCGCCATGATACGAGCCGGGTCGCGACTGTTTCTCGCCGCTCCCAAGGCGGATCAGGGTGTTCTATTGGTCGTTGATGCCGCCACTGGCGCCATCCAGACTCAAGTGTCGCTGCCGGCGAAGCCCTGCTTTGATGGAATGGCTGCCGCTCGGGGGGCGCTCTATATAGCGACCGAGCGCGGTACGCTCGTTCGAGTGTCCAGCCCAAAATGACCGGCAACGTTGTTGGCGCTGCTACTCTTAGCGGACGCCATTGCCATGTGGTAATGCCGTGGGGAAATTGAGGATGAAACGGAGACGATGGCGCTAGTTCAAAACCCGCGCCACTGGAAATCATTGTTGGGACGCTGGCGGCCTGCCGCCCGTCTCTGTGTTCTCATACAACCTTGAAAACACAACAAACTAAACTTCAAAAAAGAAAGGCTAGATAACATGGTTGATAAAGCGAATTGCATTCGTCCAGTGAGCGAATCAATAACGGATTATTTCGTCAGCGTAACTTCCGGGATTGTTACTCTGTATTCTGGATTGGACAGACAAGTTATTGACGAATCGGCTGATGCCTCGACGATCATTCAACATGCCATTGATTTGTTGCCGACCCATGGGGGCAAGGTGTCTTTGGCTGCGGGCGAATACAATCTAAATCAAACCATCAGAATCGTGGATAAACATGGAGTTCATCTGGAAGGCGCGGCCAGGGGAATATGGTGTTACCAACCCGTTGGCAAGAGGCCGGGCGCCGTCTTGCAATCAGAAAAAAGTATCGATCTTGTTGATATTTTTGGAAAGAACATACGGATTGTTGGGACGACAATTAGTAACTTATACGTGGTTGGTTCTGGCCGGAATAATGGGAAAGCCGGTATCGTGATGAGAGGTAATATGGACCTTTCCACCCTGTATAACGTGGGCGCCAATAATTGTGGAATCGGTTTTCACTTCCAGGACGATTGTTCGATGATGGCTGACTATTCGATTGATGCTTCACAGGTCTATTTCTGTGATCCTCAGCAGAATGGCATTGGGATGCGTATCGATCAGGCTCATTACTTGAAAATTGTCGGGGGCGAGTTCTCGGACTGTTCCGAATATGGAATTTTCATTTCAGGAAAGGACGAAAATAGCATCGTCAGCCCCAAGATCAGCAGCATTACCGCAGTGCGCAATCCGAAAGCCGGGATTTATATTGGCAAGTATGCGGACGATGTAACGATTACCGGAGGCTGCGATGCCGCCGGATCTTCACAGGGCAGCGGGATAATCATTTCCGGAGAAGGCACTACCCATGCGCCCAGGAATGTGATTGTGAGTCAAGTCCACGCCTACAATAACAGCCACTGCGGGATCCTGGTCGAAGACGGGAAGAATATCATCATTCAGGGCTGTATTAGTTCGGTGCATGAGCATAAGTGGGTCCCGGCGCCCACGGCCAAAAAAATCAATCAGCAGTACGGTGTGAAAATCTGTCGGGGAGTTGCGAACGTGGTAGTGAACGGCTGCATCACCTATGGTAATGCAATGGGTGAAATTGTGGATGAAACGGAGACAGCTCGCATCAGTTGATGTGTAACCTGCCGGCGCCGGTCTGTGGATTGAAATTCCAGGCAAAGGCCCAATGCGACTTTGGATTTGAACTATGGGCAACGTCAGAAACCTGATCATCATCACGTCAGATGAACTGCGGGGGAACTGCACCGGCTACCATAGGGGCCGCTTGATGCGGTGGCGGCCTCAGCGCGGCGATGGCGATTTCGTTGGCTCCGCTCCGATCTGGCGGTTGGACGCGCCGCATGCCTTGGCTAGGAGTAAGTAATGACCGGAAAACGCGTCATTTTTTCTTCGAAAGCGGACACGGCTTCTGCGATGCGCTAGGGACGACGCACGCTGCCCAACCAGTCGATCATTAAATAGGAGAAATAAAAGGTGATAATTCGAGAACTCGAGAACGATTTTATAAAGTTCACGCTCAACGAGGATGCGTCAGCCGAAATTTTCGACAAGAAGCGCGCCGAGCGCTGGCATATGGGGCGTGTGGCCTATCAGGAGGACAATCCAGTCGATGCGGGCCACTTCTGGCTGCGTACGGAGCGCTCCCTTTGTGAGGAGTACCCTGCAAACTTCCGCGTCAAAGCGAAGGGAAAGCTGACCGAATATACTCTTCTTGGCCGGTTAGGCCAGGAGATGGGAACGTTTGATTGTGAATGGCGCCTGGCCGGTGAGTGGGTCGAAGCAGAAGTTTCTCGTATCGGCGAAGAGCTGCCCTGCCTGATGTTTCCCACCCCCATTGTATGCGACGCGCTGGTTTTGCCGATGCAACAAGGCAGGCTGATTCGCACCCCGGCCAACAATCGCTACGCATACCGCTTTGGCATGCATTTAAACATGCGTTGGTTCGGAGGGCTTCGCGGCGATCGAGGTTGGATGGCGCTAGTGGACGAAGGCCACGAAGACGCGGGCGCCTTGTACTCAAGCATGCATATCACACCCATGTGGCTAAAATCGCTCGGTCAGTGGCGAGGCAAGCGCATTGTGAGATATCGTTTTACCGAAGGCGGCTATGTCGGCATGGCCAAGGCATTTCGGAGTTGGGCGAAGGAACATGGTCTATTTAAATCCCTTACCGAAAAGATCGATCAGACTCCAGCCTTGGGCAACTTGATTGGCGGACCAATGATGGGTTTTGGAATGGCAGGGACATTCAATCGAAAGCGGTTGGAGGATAACTATAGATCTGTGCCAGAGCAATGGCAGGGAAAATCAGAAGGTGTTGTTCCGAATTTTACCTATGCACAGGTAAAGACGATTTTTGAGGACGCCAAAAAGCTCGGAATGAAGCGGGGCTTTTTATTCATGTGGGGTTGGACAAACGGCGGCCATGACGAACTTCATCCGGATATTTGGCCGCCCGAGCCGGCACTCGGTAGCGTTGATGAACTTGCGGAGTTGTGCCGTCTGCAAGACCCCTATGTCACTGGCATTGGCGATCAATATGAAGAGATATACGAACAAGCGCCGAGTTTTCCGAAAGGTTGCTGTTTATTGCCCAACGGGAAGCCGTTTCCTGCTGGAATTTGGGGGGGAGGGCAAGCTTACGGGCTGAATCACAAACATTCCGTTGAGTATGCAAAACGCAATTGGCGCAAGATGCAGACCCTCAATCCGAGATTTGTATATCTCGATGCAACAACCGCGTCCGAACTGCGTGAATCGTGGGCCAAGGACGACACGCTTACGCGCACCCAATGCGAGCACTACAAGAAGAAGCTTTTTTCGTTTTGGAAGGAGCAAGGACTTGTTATCGGCAGCGAAAATGGCACTGATTGGGGTATTCCATATACGGATTTGGTGCACAACAGTTTCGGCCGCACGCCGGGCGAATCCATTCCGCTCTGGTCGCTCGTTTATCATGACGCACTATTCACGTGTCACGGCGGACAACTGCTTGACGAAAAATCATTTGGGCAGACGCGCCTCAAAAACATGCTTTGGGGTCAAACGTTCGAAATACTGCCGGTAAGCCCAGCCGATTGGGACGGCGTTGTCAGACATCAATTTTCAGCTTCATTAGATGCCGACCGATGGCAGGGGCGAACATGCCTTGCCGAGATGACTAACCACAAATTTTTGACGTCTGAGTGCCAGGTAGAACAAACGGAGTTTTCCTCCGGGGGCGCCATTGCTGTGAATTTTGGATCGACCGACATTGAAATCGACGGAGTAAAAGTGCCGGCAAATCGCTACGCCATCCGGGATTAGGACGCTAAAACCAACCGATCCATGGGCGGCTCAAGGGGACTCTTCGTGCCAAACCACGCGTGCATTCCATTCAAATTTCCGGGCATCGCTGAAGAGCTCGAATTCTTTCGTGACGGCCCGGTGTTCCGGCTGTTTGTGGAGCGTTCGGGCACTGCCGTTCCAGCGGTTATGACGGCGGAAGATTTCGATGCGCCGCGCGTCGAAAATGTTCGCGATGAAATCAAATATGTGTTCGATGGCGCGGCGGGGCTGCGTATCACGGTCACCTGGCGGCAGCATGAGGCTGAGGTGGTTGGGACAATTCAGATTGAGAACTCCCGTCCGGGATCGGCCGTCAACCGCGTGCAATTTCCGTATATTACTTATCCGCGCGTGACGGTGTTCGACCGGTTGCTCATGGCCAGTTCGTGGGGCGACGATATTCCCAAGCCGGTACGCACAATTAAGCATTACTGCGACGGCCGCGATAAGGGCTTCTGGATTTATGATTACGTGAAGGCGACGGCGGACGAGGTCAGTTACTCGTATCCGTCCATTATGGCCATGCAGTTCATGGTGCTTCACAATCCGTCGCGCGCGCTTTATCTCGCCTGCTACGGCACGGGGGACGATACGCGCACATTTAATGCGCAACTTCATGGCCACGACGGCCTGGCGCTGTCGGTCAATCATTATCCGTTCCTCGCGACGGGGAATTGGACGTCGCCGGAATGCGCCTTTGCGCTGCTGCCCGGCGGCTGGCGACCGTCAGCGGACATTTACGCCAGGAACATGCGGAAGCATTTTCGCACGCCGAAGCTTCCCGCGTGGATGCGCGACGAACGCAAGGGTTTTCACGGCTGGGTGCAGTTTCTGATGCGCCGCGAAGGACATCCCGCAGAGGTCACCTTCCAAGAGTTGCCGGAGATTGCGCGCTGCGCGCGAGAGGCAGGCTTGGATGTCATTCATTTCGGCGGCTGGACGTACGACGGATTTGATACGTACTACCCCGACTTCGAGTTTGATCCGAAATGCGGCACGGAGGAGGAACTGCGCACATCGCTGGAGCGAGTACGCGCGGAAGGCAGCAGAGCGATACTGTATACCAACGGCCGGCTGGTTGATCCGCGATCGAAGTTCTACCGGGCCGGCGGCGACAAAGCGGTGTGTTTGAATGCAGACGGCAAGCCATACATCGAACGCTACAACACTTCCGCTGAATTCCGGATCGCCTGCCCGGCTTGCAAGAGCTACGGAGATCAAATGGCGGAGCGCATCCGCGAGTTGATCACGCGCTACGGCGCCAACGGAGCGCAGGTGGATCAGATCAGTTGTAATTACGCTTATTTCTGTCACGACAAAGCCCATCCGCATAAGACTCCGGCGAATAATTTTCTGCCGGGAATCGAATATGAATTGCAGGCCATGCGCGCGGCGCATCAGAAGCTAGACCCGGAATTTTTCGTCTGGTGCGAAGGCTGCAACGAACGCTTTGGACAGTTCTACGATATCAACCAGGGCCATGGCGAGGAGTTTAGCTGGGCGTTGGGCGACGGCGTCCCGGAGCTTTACTCGTACGTCTATCCCAAACAGGTCGTCACGGGTCTAAGCAAGGACCTTCAGGCGCTCTGCTATTCTTATGCGCAAGGCAAGCCCTTTGACGTGCCGTTGCCGATGCTGGATGATCCGGGCTACGTGCAACTGCTGCGGCAGTTCACGGAGATCCGGAAAGCGCATGCGGCCTATTTTCTCAACGGAACATTCATCGATTGCGCGGGATTGGAAACAGTTGGCCCCGTACGCGCCTTTGGAATCGAACGACATGGCGGCAACGGACTGCTGGTCAATTTATGGAAGCCCGGCGCTGAGACCGGAGCCGCCAGCACCGCGTCCCTGCGCATTCCGCGACCCAATTGGAGCATGCAGCGCATCTACCCTTCCAATATGGAAGTGGTTGAAAAAAGCGGGTGGATCGAGCTGTCGTGGGCAGGCGCGGTCGCCTCGGTTTCATTTGAGTCGGAGGAATTAAAAGCGCAGTAGCGGGGCGTGGGATTCATTTCTCCACCGCGAAAATCGTTCCCGAGTCCAACGCACATATTGCGTCCGACCGCCTTGGCCTTTACGGCCAGGTTTCGACGCTGATTGTCTGAAAAGTGGAGTCGCTCCTTTCCCGATTGCTCGGGAAGGATACGACAATTTGAATTCTCTTCGCAGCATTAGTGCTGCACTTGTCTATACAGTCGACGAGGCTACCGTGGAAAATACAGGAGCCGATCAAACAAAACGTGAAGTCCCCAGCATGGGACTCTCCCCGCAAGGTATTTGCCGCTTGCCGGTCGCCTCGACCCCGAAAAATGACATCCAAGCGCCTTCCTTTACGGTACGTTCCGTGGGGCTGGGATTTCTCAGCGGATTGTTTATCGCGGCGTTCTCTTACTACAATGACTACGGAATAAAGCAGAATCTGTTTGTCGGCAACCATTTGCCGCTGACGGTCTACTCGGCGCTGTTTCTGTTCCTTTTGCTGGTCAATCCGGTTCTCAATAAATTCTCAAGCAGTCTGATATTCACCATCGCGGTGTCCATCCTTTATTGGGGTGTTGCCTCAACGCTGGCGATCCTGATCCAAAGTTGGATTCCGTTGCTGATCGTGACGCCCGTATTTCTCGTGGCATTGGTCGGGAGGTTTATTTTACGAGTGAACCCGCTCCGTCCGTTTTCTAGCGGCGAACTGGCGGTCACACTGTCGATGTCGCTGGTCGCCTGCTCTCTGCCGACTTCAGGACTGATGCGCTATCTCCCGCAAATCTTGGTCATGCCGCAATACTTCGGCAAATCGATCTCAGACTGGGAGAAGGCCGAACCCGATCGCTACGTCAGCGATATTAATCCGAACATCTTCCCACAGCACGACGAAAACGGTAATGTTTACGATGGCTACGTGCAAGGCCTGAGCAAAACAGGCAAGCAGATCGACCTCCCGCCGCTGCGCGATGTTTTATACAAAGTGCCGGTCGTCGATCCGGCATCGACAGACACCCGCACGCCGCTGGGAAAATGGCTCGCTCAGGGCGGCCATCTGGTCCTCAATTATCTTAAGCGTATGCCGCTCTGGGCATGGTGGGGGCCGCTGAAGGTCTGGCTGCCGCTGCTGATCGTGGCCTACGTATTCATCATCAGTATGTGCCGCATCGTCCATAGGCAATGGTCGGAAAATGAACAGCTTTCGTATCCGATCGCGGAGTTCGCGCACTCATTGTTGCGCAATGACTGCGGGCGAGCATACAGCGATGTGTTTTACAGCCGTCAGTTCTGGATCGCGTTCAGCGCTGTGTTCCTCATTCACATTAACAACGGCTGGTACATGTACGATCCAAGGTTGATCAAGATTCCGCTGACCTGGAATATGAGCACGATCTGGTACAACAATTTTTCTTATTTCCAGCACGCCGCCGGCTGGACGAACCTGCTTTTCGCAGGCACGCTTTACGTGACGGTCGTGGCGTTCGCGTATTTTCTGCCGCAGGAAGTCTCGCTCAGCCTCGGACTCTCGCTGCCGTTGTTCGTGCTGTTAACGGCGACCATGTATCAGTTCGGACGTCCGGTGAACGGACAGGAGCAGTCGTTCATGCTCTTCGGCTCCTATGTCGCCATGGCTGGCGTGATCTTTTATACCGGCCGCTATTATTACATCTCTATTATTAAGCGCGCGTTCCTGATGCGCAGCGACGGCGAGGCCGACGCTAGCGCCGTAGCGGCATGCCGCTGGTTTGTCGGATCAGGAACGGCCTTAATTCTCATTTTCTGCGGGCTGGGGCTGGATTGGCTGCTGGCAGTGATGGCGGTGTTTGTGATCGGCGTGATGTTTCTAGTGCTGGCCAGAGCATCGGCCGAGACGGGCATCCCATTCATGGGCACGCCTTTTTTTGCGCGTGGCATCATCACCGGTCTGCTGGGAACGGCCGCGGTTGGACCAGCCAACATGTACCTGCTGCAACTGGTTACCGTCGCCACCATGCAGGACAACCGCGAATGTCTAGCGCCTTACGTGATCAACAATTTTAGACTGGGCAGCCGCAACAACGTCAAGCCGGCGCCGCTGAGTCGCGCGATGATGGCGATCCTGGTTCCCGGCATCGTCGTCGCCGGCATCGCCATGCTCTGGGTGATTTACAGCCGCGGCGCGACAGTCGAAGGTTTGACGGTCCCGTTTGCCGGAGAAATTTCGCGCGATATCCAGAAGCTCAAGCGCACCGGAATGCTCGAAAAATCCACGACCGTGTCGGGACTCGCCCGGCTTTCGTCCGATGTCCGCGACACCAGTCCCGGCGCGCTAACGTTCTTTGCCGTTGGCATCGGGCTGGTGCTGATCAATTCGATGCTGCGCCTGCGCTACGTCTGGTGGCCGTTGCATCCGGTGCTGTTCCTGTTCTGGAACGTCTGGGCAACGAACAACTTTGTCTGGTCGTTCATGATCGGATGGCTGATCAAAATGCTGGTGGTAAAGATAGGCGGCGGGCGTGTCTACCAGAATCTGAAACCACTGTTCATTGGACTGATCATCGGCGACCTCTGCGGAGGCATGTTCTGGATCGTGTTCGGCGTGGGCTACTACTTCTGGACGGGCACTACGCCGTTGCGTTACGGGATTTTTCCGGGATAAGCCACGGTTCGCGGGCAGCTCTCGAAAATCACATCGAAAGCAAAGGTAGGAGACTCAGCGTGAAAGACACAGCAGCAAAGTGGACCATGGCGAATACGACAGGTTTTGCCCAAGTCATGCAAGACTACGGATTATCCGAAGCCGATTAGTGCATTTTAGTGCGCAAAGGCTACGTCAGGTAATATTTCCAAGGCTCTGGCGCCGGTGTTTGTGCGCAGGAAGGCGGCCTGCCATGCGCCTGTTGCCGTTCATCATTATCGCCGTTGCCGGATCGCTGACGGCGTCCGAGCCGACGGCGTATTGTTCCATTATTCAGCCGCCTCGTCATGCGGCGCTTCGGCGGTAGAACTTCAACAGCCCGCCCAAGCGTTGATGGCATTCAATTTGGCCAGTCGAAGGCGCGTTGTCATCCAGCGGTGCAATCAATTCGTTTCCCAACCCCTGATGGTTTCATTCTCCGTGATAATGTGCAAGGAATTCACTCGCAGCTCGCCATATTGCCGCTTCCGAGAAGAAAATCATACGTTCCAAACATTCTCCTTTTGCCGACCGGACAAATCTTTCAGCATACGAATTCAAATTCGGACTCCGCGCCGGCAGTTTCAGTGGCTCCATACCCGTCGAGCGCAGGATTTCACGAAAGGCTTCGGTGAAAAGAGGATCGCGGTCGTGGAGCATGTACTTCTTCCCTTTCAAGAACCCGTCGCAAGTATCTGTCAGATTTCGCGCAATCTGTTTCATCCACTCGCCGCTGGGATTCGCAGTGATTCCGGCGAGTGTGACTTTGCGCGTCGCAATTTCCATCACAAAGAGGACGTGGTAGCGAACCAACCCATTGAGCGTCATTACTTCGATCGTAAAGAAGTCCGCAGCGGCGAGCTGATCCATGTGCGTCTGCAAGAACGTCTTCCAAGGCATGCCCTTCTTGCGTTGCGGAGCAGGGTCGAGCCCGTTTTCCAGCATGATTCTTCGCACCGTAGTTCGCCCAACATCGTAGCCCAGGTTCTTCATTGCGCCCGCGATCCGTGTATAGCCCCAACTGACGTTCTCGCTGGCCATCTGAACGATCAACTCTTTAATGTCTTTCGACTTCGGTGGTCCTCCAGGACCGCGCTTGGCAGACCCATCATATTTCTGCGCAATCAACTGCCGATACCAGCGCAGCAACGTGTCCGGCGTCACGATACAACCGAACTTCTCAAGCGCCTTGCGCCCGATCAACTTTGCCTTGCCCGCCAGGCTTCGGCGTTGATCATCTGTGAAGCGGAGCCGCTTCTTCCGTGCTGCTCACGGAGAACACGGTTCTCTGCCATCAGATACTCGATGATGGCCAACTGCTCGCGGTTGACCCAACCCGCCAGCGCGATCAACAGGAATTGCCAAGGTTGAAAGATCATTTGCTACTTATAGACGCAAGGAACCTGCCTGCGTCGGCCGAAATCGAACGTCTATTCGCCGGCATATCCACCAAACACGTGAACACTAATGCATAGGCCGAGTTTCGGAACAATACGACGATAGTCCGAACCGCATGATCCAGCCGTCCATAACGAAATCCAGTGCATTGAACGGCACCACCGCCTACCACTACGATGGCAAAAATGCGCCATGCGAGCGGTTCGGCCTGTCGTAAGTATAGGGAGAGTCAAGGAAGCCCGACGCAGACATGAGGAGCAATACTACACGGTCCTCGGTACGTAAGGACGAAGTAAAGCATCTCGCCTATATTACCGGATGTGCCCGGAGGGGCTAGACTGAATAGCCAAAAAGCACATC
>Ga0206927_1025_pt1 | contig 38157 bp, 40 predicted proteins | sample Alteio_BWOrgHeat_60_FD_153249 | JGI IMG/M metagenome (GOLD analysis project Ga0206927, IMG submission 153249) | Enriched cells from forest soil in Barre Woods Harvard Forest LTER site, Petersham, Massachusetts, United States -... | ecosystem: Environmental > Terrestrial > Soil > Temperate forest >... | reverse complement strand
TGGTGGTATTCAGCCTGGTATGCCCAAGAAACTCTTGAATGTATCGTATATCCGCTCCGGCGCGAAGCAGATGTACAGCGATTGAATGTCGCAAAAGATGAGGATATATATGTCGCGCAGCATCGCCGCGAGCTCTGTTCAAACGCCTGAGCCAAAGGCGAAATGTTCGTTGTTTCAACCGCTGTCCAAATTGGTTCAACAATAATGCACCACTATCTGGACCCATAAGCAACGACCGACGAACATCTAAATAATCACGCAGCGCGGCTGCAACACCCCGCATTAACGGCAACGTTCGGGCTTTGCTACCCTTACCGTGGCGAACGTAAAGTATGTTCTCCTGCAAATCCACGTCTCGAACATCGAGGCTAAGGCTTTCATCAATGCGCAATCCGCAACTATACAACAATTCAATCTGTGCCCGATTTCGCAGATCGATAGCGGTAGTCCTTGGCAAACTCTCAATCAATTGCGCGACGTCACTTTCTTCCAGAGGAGCGATCAGCAATGGCTCTTCTTCGTCGGCCGAAACGGAAAGATCCTGCGTTACGTCGACAATCACTCTTCCATTTTCTGTCAGCCACCTAAAGAAGCCACGAATGACTGTAGCTCTTGCTCGACGAGTCGATTCCCTTATTCCAGCGCGGTGCAAGGTCATGAAGTAGTTATCAAAATCCTGCGGAGTGATATCTGCTGGATTGAATTTCTCTTTTTGTCGAAAATACTCTATGATAGACCGAAGAATTCTTCTTCTTGAAGCGATGGTTGACGACGCCTTTCCCTCCGCGAGTTTTTGCTTTAAATATTCATCAAGTTTTTCATTCATGTTTTGAGCCCGAGTTAGGACCGCGGATGAGCATTACGACATGCGCTGCGCAGGTCGTCTAATTGAAGCGGTATATACCGCGCCGTGGTCGTTAAGTTTTCATGATCCATTAACTCATTGATTGTTCTAATATTGCATCCTCCGCGAAACAAAAGAGAAGCAAAAGATACGCGAAGACAATGAGGCGTGAGATGCTTGCTTGCAAGCTCCGTCAGATCTGGATTCTGTCTGACGGTTTCACGATGAATCGAAAATATAAGTCTACTAAAGTACGTTTCGCTCATTTGTGGCGCACGTTCTCCAACAAAGAGCCAGTCGTTCTCAAAATGAAAATTTAGTATCGGCCTGGCTGACTCAACGTATTTTTTAGTAACTGACATCGCCCACTGAGCTACGGGCAAAACGCGTCCGGGTTTGCCTTTTTCGTATTCAATACGCACCTCATTCCGTTCGAAATTGAGGTCGCCAGTTCGCAAATCCAAGAGTGAACGCCTTCTTCGACCGCAGGCTATTGCCAGCGACAGTGAACACAGACCTTCCAGTTCCCGAGCCCAGCGAAATGACCCCTCGACAAATTTGGTCGACCGTTTCATTTGAGTCTGAAGAATTGCTGTCACCTCTTGTAATGTGAGATGATCTTTGGCGGTGATGGATCGGCGTATTTTTGGCAAAACGATCTTTCGGGCGACATCCGTAAAAATGAGCCCTCTACGCATGAGCCAACCGTAGTACGATTTCAAACTAGAAAGGCGCGTCGCCTGCGTACTTTGTTGCAGCAGCGCCTTATTTAGAGCTCGGTACTCTTCTGCCAGCCAACGTTGATATTGCTTTATGTCTTCGGTTGTAACTCGAAGCGGGTTACTGATGCCTTTGGTCAGAAGCCATCCATGGTATTGCTCAAGGGCCAGCCCATGCGATCGGGCAGTTCCTTCTCTGCCTCCCATTTCAACATGCTTGCGAAATTGTTCCATCGTTTCATGCATTAAGTCACCCTTGATTGAGAATTCACAAAGTTTTCGCCAACTCGATCTAACCCGCAGCAGTATCAGGAATAAGGTTGGAAAACTCACCTTCGCCAACTTTCGCCAAGTCGCGAACTTCTTGCGCGGTTAAAAGACGTACTGCAGGGGCCGCAAGGGTTGCAATTGCAGTTGGACATAAGTTATATTTCCGTACTTTCCCACGCCCCCCAACCGGGCTAACGATCACTTCGATCTTCAATAGCTCGTTCAAGGCGGTTCTGTATCGATATCGTGTCCAATCGGGATGTAGGATCTTGAGATCATCCAACGTAAAAGTCGTTAGGCCCGAATCAATTATTAGAGCGAATATGTCTCTGGCATGCGACGAGAGTTCCTCGTTTACCTGTCCAATTAGATCAGAAGCCAGTTTAACCGCAGTTTCGTAGTCTTGAATTTCGGCCACGATGAATTCCTGACCAGAATTGTTGCGTTGTCGGCTTCGTTTATGCTGGTTGAGCAGTGCAATTGCTTCGATCAGGTTGAGAAAGCATTCCTGTTGTTTCCGGTAACGAACACTCGAAGCTGGAAACTGGATGCGTGGAGCAAATGGAATGGTGACTGGTTTGCACTTAAGCAATCGCTGCAAGGCATGATGTTTCCTGACGATAGATGCTCTGAGACCATCGTCCCCCAGATATTCTGGATCCGCACGCAGGCGGCGCTGCTTTTCCAAAACTCGTTGCGTCTGCGCCGACGACTCATCCACTGCGACGTAAAAACACCCGCTAATCGATTCGCTGTCTAAGTTATCAATCGTCGAAGTGAGAACGGCCACTGGGCCTTGAGCCTGTGAAATCCGAGTCGCGCCAGTTCCCGTCGAAGGATTTCGAAGGACGTGGGATTGGGATAGCGCACCCCTTGTCTGAAGAATGTGAAGGGCCATTTTGACTTCCGGAGTCATCAATGCCGCCTCATCAACGATCAGAAGCTTGTGCTTAAGAGCGTCCTTTTCCTGATAGTAGAGAGCCGCTCGCGTCAGACGACTCACATGAAGCAAATCTTCTGGTGGTGTTAATAGCGCCATTGTTTCGAGGCCTAAAGACTTTTCGACGCCCGGCGAAGAAACGCATACAATTGACAAGGGCGTTGATAGTTTTCGACTAATTGCGGCGAGATACAATAATCGCTTTATCTTATCTTCACCCACTAAGCCGAGGTCTTCAAGATCATTTGCAATGACATCGAGCAAATCATCTCTTTCCAACATGTCGAGGGCGCGACGTTTCTCTGCATTTAGCAATTCAACCGCGCACGGCGATTCCTCGAACTGAGACGGCGACGGTTCAGCTTGAACGAGATCTGAATCTCCTAGAAGGCGAAGGAGGTGTTCTTCGATGACCTGTCTGGGGACATTTGTACGCATCGCAGCAGAGCTTGCGAAACGCTTTCGTTGAGCTTCAACGGACAAATCGAACCTGTCGCCGTGAATTTTTCCGTTACGCTCCAAGCTTAATTGAATTCTGCTTCCACTTGTGCCTATTTCAACGCGATAAAGCGCCTCGCCAGCACGAAACACAGCTCTATGCGCTTTTTCGTCGCAATGTTCCAATGTAAGCTGAATAGGAAATATGGCTTCGGCGGGATTGGCGTCCGTACACGACACAGGCGCCGCACTTAGTGGAGCAGAATCGCTATCGCCCTTTTCGGCAGGTGATTTTATCTGATCTTTGGAGGAACTATCATTGTCCTCAACATCCATCGAATTGTTTGATTCAGTTGAGGCGTCAACCCCTACAGAGATTACGTCTTTAATGGCATCAATTCCGACTTGGACTAAAAGTGAAATGATTTCGTCAGGATTGCTCTTCGCATCAACGGTTACGGTGCGAACGCCGCATGAGTGCATCCATTGCGCGTTATTTTTGACATCTTTGATGCCGCGTATAAAAAGGACATTCCTCTGGCCAGCACGAAAGCATCTCGCAGCGTTTGCAAACGAATCTGTGACTATGATGTTGTCGAATGCGGTTACAATTACCGGGGCGAGTAAACCCTGTGGATTCTTACTCAAGTTGACGTATGGATTCCCTTTATTATTGGCATGGACAGAAAACAGATCGACAATGGCGCCCGATTGGTCGAATGCTGGCACAACTATCGCGCGGGTAATTCGACTCCAGGAAAACGATTTGCGAGCCTCTTCGGCGAGTATCGATCTGAATTCATGTGGTAGATAACCCAAGCCATAGGCCTGTACAAATTCAGGAACATCTGCATCAAGCGTTTGGAGTACGTTTATCCCGAAGCCATCATTCAGTCTGCCTTGGGCGTAAGTGACGACGCTTTTCAGCAGTGTTTCAATTGAATCGCTCATTGTCATTCCCGGATCAAAGTTCACGCGATCAACCACTTCGGCAGTATTAATCATCTTCTCCATCTGAATCGCAATCCTCGATGCTACTTATATGAGATTCTACAATGATCGTGTCGCCTTAGGTCAAGATCGCCACATTAAAAATCGCTGTTTTTTACACACAAAGGATCGCTCGTTTTAAAGTATTTTGGATTCATTACTTCGTGGTATTATTGATGTCTCCGCATTATTTCAATTCTGTTCCGCTCGCGTCATCCTGTAACATTTTATGTTTCAGCATGTATTATATTTTGAAAATTGACCATTGGTTGGACAACGTGATAAATTCTGTCCGACATGAAGAAAAAAGACCGACCAGACGCGTTCGGGCTGATCTGATAGAATTTCTAGTGAGCAGGCCAATGCCTCAGAACTCTACGCAGCCGCATCCATGTCATTGGCGACGCCGTTGTAGCGTGGATCAAAATGGTCGATGGCGTCCGCCTGGAGCGCCGTCATATCCAGGAAGCGCTAAACGAGGCAGTAAGGGCGCGGCGGCGTAGCATGACTTGTGTTCGTGTGTGGGCAGGAAGCCGCCCGTGTGACCAATTACTGGAGAGTTTCCGGCCCGTGCGTCAGCGTGTCGCTATCCGCGGCCTGCCGTGCAAGTCCGTGAGGATCACGATCCTCCGCACTGCGGCGCTGGCGGATACGCCCCACTTGGCGGCCCACTCGTCGATCTTCTGCCGTGTGGCGTCGTCTAAAGTATAGACGGACGGCTTGGTGGGCTGGCGACGGCCGGGCACGTAGCCCCTGATCGCCCTATAGACCCGCACGGCATTCATACCTGACTGTGGCACGAGGCCGTAGGCCTGCTCCAGCTTGCGCCAAGTTACACCAGCGTCGCAGCTCGCTGCCAGCATCTTGGCAGACTCCGGACTTTCTTTGAGGCGTTCGGAAGACGTGAGTTTCTTTCTTGTCATTGGGCGGACCTCCTTACACGATACTCTAATCTATTGGGTTCATTTGAAATTCGAGACGTTCACGGCTACGGACCGCGTGCCGCCGCCGAGGTATTGGAATTCCAGGTGAGGCGGAGGTCCGGGTTGCCGCACGGGTTTTTCGCCATGGTAGAAACTAAACAGCGCCTATGTCCCACGTTTGGGCCATTAAACTGGGTGTGAGGTTGGCTGTCTCCAAAATCAGTATTTTTTGCGTTACTCCTGTGCCCAAATCACCACTGAGAATAGGATGCTGATGGCATGCCTGCCGTGACGACAGGGCGCACCGCCCGCCGGAGAACCACTGACTATGGCCAAAGAAATCGACTGGAATCCGACGGGCAGAAAAGTGCATCACAAGGTGGCGGCGAAGGCGGGACGCGCCGAAAAGTACGATCCCGAACTGGAAGATGACGACCGCGTCTTGGAAGCCGAACTTTCTGCGATGTCCGATCCGGAGTCAAGCGAGGACCAGCCCGATCAACTTCGCTGGCTCATGGAACCGGTTGCTCCTGCCGTGCCGATAGTCAGGCTCTCTACTGAACTTGAGGCCTCAGCAAAGGCGCTCAGCAGTCTGGAGGGGAAAATCGCCCGGATCACCGGGCGACTGAACGAGAAGCGTCTTATCGCCACCCGGCACTATTACAGGACGCTGCTAGCTTTCTGGCGGGTTGAAGAGGCGCGTCAAAAATCCGTCGAAAAGGATGATCCGCTGGCATTGCCACACGACCTCATGCGGCGCGGCCCCATGCACGCGGCCGCGGCATTGACCTCCATCAGCGAGCAAACCGTCTATGGCCATTACCTCGCGGCGTTGGCCTGCGAGTGGATGGGGCTTCTCGATGTGAAGCGCTTCAACGAGATCGTGGTCGGCGAGGAGGGCGAGTCGCCGCCTTTCCCACGGGCCAGTGAGAACGGAAAAGTAAACGACGACGGCCATCTCAAGAGCCCCGTCACGATTCCCCGCCAAGCTAAGTTCGAGGGCACGCAGGAGGAATTCGATCGTGAATTCCCCTTGCCGGGCCAGTCGAGCGCCAAGGCCGTCGGCGCGGGACTCCTAGCGATTAGGAAGGGGCCACAGGAGGTCAACTCGCGGGGACTCATGCAGATGGCACGGGCCGCGCGCATGAAAGAATCCCTCCCGTCCTACAACAGGGCCACCGAGATCATCAGAGGTAAGACGGCCACGCTTCGGATCGACCTAAATTGGATCGAAGACGACCTAGAGCGCATCCTGTTCATGCGCGGAATCTTGAAACAACTGGCCGGGATGAATATCACACAGGCCAAACAGCTACTCGAAGAGGATGCTGCGACGGAGGGCAAGGATGGGGCCGTGAGGTTTTCAATATCGGGGAATACGTTCTTCGACTGGAAGGCATTTAAGGAGGAGACGAAGAGAGACCACTTCATCGACGCGGGTATAGGCAGCAAAGGCGATACGCGCCCGGAGGACGAGCGAGTTATGCGTTGGGCCGCACGATACGTCATGTCGCACCAACGGTACGACTCCAAAAAGAAAGGGTGCGTCATGGCGTTAGGGCACTGGAATCGCCTTGTCAAAGGCGCAATGAGAAAGGTCTCGGGGAAGAGCGGCGGGTATAGAAAAGCTAATGTGAACAAAAGATTCATACGTGAGGTCAAGAAATTCGCGGCGAACATGCTCATGCCGGCTGAAGGCGTCTACGGCCCGTGGTGGGAGTTGTCGCTGGACGAATTGGCATCGCTCTGCGGGGAGCGGCTGGAGTGGTGAGCCACTATCTTATTATCCATTGGATAATGAACCGCTCGCCATTCTACATGCTCGTGCCGGATGGGCGTCACACCCATCGACGTCATCCTTCAACCGGCGGGCCGCCAACGCTGAAGATCGCCGGCGCAACCAACCGTGTTCCAATCTCGCTGTGTTGGGCTTCTGTCCCAAGAACACGGCCTTACTTTGTCATTAAAAGTAAAGCTGTTTAACCACCTGGCGACCAATCAACAGGGCCGCAGGAGATTGAGCACTGCCGTCCCGGCACCGGTGAACCTGATGAACACTCCTGAATCTCCTGAATATCCCATAAATCGAGATCTTCGCCGGCGCGCCCATGGCCCCGCAACCGCATACGCTGGGGCGCCAGGACTGAAGGGCTTTGAACGGCATTCGGATGGTTATCGGACTTCAAGGGGCATTGATTTTACAAGTCCCCGAACTCTTCCGTTCTCCCAGTCAATTCCTCGGAATCCGAATCAGGAGTGGACGAGGCGTGCGGACGTTTCTCGGTGTATTGAGGCACCGACGGAATCAGCGTAACTGGGAGCCGCTGCAGTTCAGGCAGCCGAGGTGCGAACTTCTCACCATCGCCTGGAAGAACGTACTCAACGGGTTTCTTGTTGCCGGGATGGGTTTTCTTGATGAGCTTGATCTCGCCCCGTGCAACGGCGATCTCAAAACGATCGTCCCATTCCTGAATCCGTTTCACGTCATTCAGTGTCCTGTTTCGCAACACGGATTTTAGAACGGGCTCTTTCGTTCCTTTGCAACGGCTGGCCAGCCACTCGGCCATTTTGCTGGACTGGCCGCCATCGGCGTCGATCAGCCGCCGCGTGCGGATGAATCCGTGGAGGAAGCACAGGAGAATCCTGTCGGCCCGCTCCAGTGCTTCCCGCGGGATGACGCCCCGTTCCAGCGATTCGACCCGCGAGAACCCGATGGCGACCAGCGGCCTGAGCTTGCGGAGTCTATAGATCGCCGGCTCCAGCGACGAATCCACGTCGTACCGGCACAGCAAGAACGGCGTTTCCTCCATCTGGAGAAACGCATTCGGCACGGGGTGCTCAAACACGCCTAACTTACGTTTCAGTTTCCGTGGAATGAGCCCTCTGGAATGCGGATCGTCGATCTCCTCTTCCTGCTCAGGCCCGGGGCACATCGGTGTCGGCAGCCACGCGAAGAACGCTCTCATCGCGTCGGTAAGTGGGACGGCATTGGGCTCTTCCGGCTCGCGATCATCGGGGCGGACGGTCGGCGGCCTGACGCTGGGATCCATGGCGATCGCCTGCCGGTGCAGGAAGCCCTGGGCCAGCAGCAGCGTCAGGTCGGGGCACAGCCGAAACATCGCCCGTTGCAACTCGCACAGCGTGCTCGGCGTGGCGTTCTCGACACGCAGACGCCCCGTCTTGTGCGTACTCTCAGAGACGGTGTTCGCGTCGTTGAGGCTGACCAATTTGTTGAGGCACTCGAACCGCCAGTCCTTGCGGTTAAGATACGGTGACATCTCATCGACGTACAGGTAGCCCCACGGGTTCGGCCCCAGGTCCTGGATCAACACTTTTGATGAGCCGCGATCCAGATCCCGCAGCCCCAAGTCCTTGGCGGCGAGCATGGCCAATTTCGAAGAGGTGCCCTTGCCGCTGGTGGTGTCGGCGATCAGCATCACGTATGAATTAAGTCGCATCCGCTGGCGTGGCGCCTGCTCGCTGGCGCCGATCCTCAGCCGCCGGCACAGCAGCGATGACATCACCGGCAGCAACGCCGCCAGCGGCAGCAGGGGATAAGCCCTGGGTGCGATCCGCAGCACTTCATTGATCGCCTCCCCGTAGATTGTGCCCTGGCACATGCGGATGATCTCGTCTCCGGATGGGCAGTCCGGCAGTTCGCTCGACACGGGCGGCGCCGCCATTGCTGCTTGGGCCGTGTCTGCAACATCCTCCGCTTTTGCGGCCTTCCTAAGTGCCCAGCCCCGCGGGTAGCGGCAATATCTCATTAGCCGCTCCCACTGTGAGTGGCTGGTGCAGGCATTGCCGCCGCGGTCGTTCACGTGTTTCACCGCCATGTCGATCGAACAGCCCCAATCGTTCACGAAATGCCGGACATCGGCCAGATTGCGGGCGCCGAGCGGGGACCGCCCCTCAAACGAGCCGGGCGTCCAGGCCTGGAGGGCCGCGGCTTCGTTTGAGTCGTCACTTTCGCCGGCGCGAAATTCTCTGGGCTCCGGAGCCACCGTGCCGGCGTCTGCGGCCAATGCCTCTACAATGATGTCCGCCAAATCGAGTACCGGCTTCGTCTGTTCGGCAATGGACTCAAAGGCGTGATCGGCGGGGTTCGCCGACCAGAGCCAGAAAGCCTGGCGTCCGAGATTGGACGGGTCGCTCTTCAATCCCAGCTTCGCGTTGAGGTATTTGACGATCCTGGCGGCGTTGGCCTGAACCAACCCGCTGTCGATAGGCAGCAGATGCCGTACGTGTATGCCCCGACCGCTTTTGCTCAAGCGGATATCCGCCTCGCCAAGAGTAGCGCGAATTTTATACGCGTCGGTGAGAGCCGCTTCTGTCATCGCGTAGCAAGTAACACCGTGGCCAACGTCGAGGTCGAACCCGATCCAATGCAGTTGGCCGTCCTGCCCGTGGCCCGAGCAGCCCAGGCACTCCAACCCAGGCGGAATGAAATCCTTGGGCGATTTCTGCTCCCACGTCCGCGTCGTTGTCTTTACGATCACGCAGCCGGGCTGCCACCATGTCGCCGACCAATTCCAATGAGGCTCATTGATGATCGCTTGGATCTTATCGCGGTAGGTCAGATTATTGTCGGTGAGGCATTCGGTTCCAGACATTTTTCAATCCTCGTTCTATAGTTTTCGAGCGAGGACGTGAAATGATCGCGTATAATAGATTGCAAGACGTTTATCCTCCTCTGGTTTCGCCCTCGCTACAACGAGGGCGTTTTGTTTTTTACTTAACGGTTCTGCGCCTGATTGCCCAGCTCGGGCGGCGATAGCCGCACGCCATACAGCAGCAAGGCTTCCCGGACAGCGTCCGAGATCGTGATCGCCCTGTTCTCCTGTGCGGCACGCTGCCGTAGTTGGGCTTTTACGTACTCCGACTCTGTCGGCGTCACGCTGCATCCCAAGACCAGCACTCTTGATGTCGTCATTTCTAACTGCTCCTTTTGTTGGCCCAGCCGCTCAAAGCAAGCGGCTGGGCGATTCTTGTCATCAGAGGCCGAGATCTTCGGCCTCCTGGTCGTCATCCTTTTGCTTGCACCTCAACTCCCTCAGTTCGCTCTGCATCGGCGTCAGGCGGCTGGCAATCTCGGCTGGGATCGGTGTCGGCTTCAGCGGCGTCGCCGAATACTTCGTGTCCATTCCCGTTCCGTTGACCATGACGCAGAATGCAGGTGCGTCTGGACCGCTGGGATCTATTCCTGTCGCAGCCTGGAAGTCGTGGAACTGGCGCCTGAGCATTTTCCCAAAGTCCATGATCTTGGGCTTGCAGCCGTCGTCCAGGTCCAAGACCCAGATCGAATAGCGTTCCTTGGGTTCCTCGCCTGCCCTGAACGCGTGCATATACGTGAGGGGGCGTCCGATTAGGCGAAGCCGATTTCGAGGCCCCAGCTTCATGAACTTGCCTCCGTTGTTGCTGGGCGGTTCGTCCCAGTCAAAAATCCTACTGTTTTGCTGTACCACGATGTTCTCCTTGGCCTTTGGCCGTTGAGTTTTCTTCGCGTCAAGGAATCTCAAATGTTCCTTTCTTCGCCCTACTTATTATAGGATGAGTTAGTACTATTTTTTTAAATACATAAGATAGCACTAAAAATATTTCATGTGGCCGCGCTGTTTACGCTCCTTACGGCTGATTACGGCTCCTCCGTACGCAGCCAAGACTAATTCCCATAATGATTTAGATACTAATTGGGCCGCTGCTTACGGAAATCGGAGGTGGTATATGTAGGGAGGTATGGACAGAGATGTGCGCACGGAGAGTTTCATTTTATGTAATCAGGTAAGTATGTATAGCTAGTTAGTATAACTACATATACTATATACCCATACAGGGCTACCGCTGCTTACGGGAGCGTCCGTAAACAGGTAAGCAGAAGCCACTCCACCTTCAATCCCTTCCTCTGTGTCTTGCCAAAGACCGGGGCTCAGGTTCGAACGACCATGGTTAGCCGTGACCATGTCGCAACCGGTATGGCTCGCCCGAGCTTGAAGACGGATTGTGTTTCGATGGTGTGGACGTGCAACGATCCACGGTGGAACTTGCGAAACCGGCTTATTAGTAACAATGCAACCGGCGCGCCCCGAGCGCCGAACCTCACCCACCGAGGGCCCGAACGTCCTGGCTTCAGGCGGCTAGTGCCGCACCGGTCCAAATAGGTCTCAGGCCAGGAACTATATAATAATCCTCGATCAACATGGCGATTTCGCGCACAGCACCTCGTACTGCGCATGTAGCTTATCCCTGTGCCGCAGGTGAGCGGCGATGAACGCTCGACCTTCGACTGTCGACTGAAACGCCGCCAGATAGTTCGTGGCTGCCATCAGTTCTTCGTCGCGTTGGAAGGCGCGCTCCAGGGAAGCGATCTCGGTCAGGTTGCCCACGCTCATAGACAGCGACCCGCCAGCGCTGGCGCCATTTCTGCCGCCGCCACGGCGTTTCTGTCCAGTCGGCGCACGGCGCCTTTTAGCGAGTAGCCCTCATCGAGTAGCCGCTTGAGTGCTACGATCCGCTCGAACTGCTCGGCCGAGTATATCCGCCAGGTTCTGGAGGCATGCGCGACCAGTATCGGGTTGACGATTCCATGGTGGTCCCAGTAGCGCAATTGCGATCTGCTTACCCCGGTCAACTTGCGCACCTCGCCGCCGGTCATTGTTGCGTTGTTCATTTCTAGCCTCCGAATGTAGGCGCGTGATCCTGTTCATCTGTACGCCGCTGCTGCGCCTTCTTCCTGCGATATTAGCAATGATATGGCCAGCCATCTGCGCTTCTGGTCATCCGATGTTCCAGACGGCCCCGCTACAAATTGGTAACTAAGGAGTTAGCGCGCAGCGACAGCGCTTCGATATGCCACTGTGGATACAACGACGATATTTCAAAAAATATTGAAGCATTGATTTTCTATCTATTCGGTGCGGCGGATGCGGCAGGTTCAAACCGATTGGCGAATAGCTTTTCTTCTATTCAGTCCCGCAGCTCATTACCCAGCGGCAGCGCGACCCGCCGCATTTATCTTATCGGAACTGACTTTCTCGTCGGCCTCTTCATGTCATAAAAAGTTGTCAAATATGTGTTGACACATTTTCATGTAGCGTGCTATGAAGACACGCATGCAAACCACCCGTTACTTCCGTCTTGAGTTCCGCATTCCCACGGTCTTCAATATCAGCGACTCCTTAAATGCTGAAATTTCTAAGGTGCTGGGATCGATTTTTTGCGGTAAAGGGTGGGGCACTTACGAGGATTGTTCCGATAAAATTGTAGTCGAAGGTTCAGTGATCCTGTCTCAGAAGTCTGTGCCGCTACAATTGGGTATGTGGAATCAGCAAATCCTCTCTTGGGACAAATTTGATGAGGCGCAAACCTCTGGGCAATCCTGGGAGCAACAGCAAACGAGATCTGTAGCTCGCCGTGTAGCTGCCGTCATATGGCGCCACGGCGACCGTTTCATTGATATCGATATCATCTTTAAAGAGGAGATCACGCCGGGGACACTCGCGGATGTCAAAGTTGCGTTGCACTATCAATACCAATTTAAGGAAGGCCACTACGAACGTTGGAAGAACGGCGAGACGCCGCCGAGCATGTTCGACAGGCCGGACAATAGAGAGTGGTGGCAAAAGAACGTCGATGACCGCATAGACGGCATGATGTGAGGCCAAAACTGAATGCCATCTATTACTGTCGGAAAGCCCATTGCCATCCGCGAATTGGACCTATGGTGGAGGGCAGGCCAGGTCATTTTGCGCCGTCTGGCGTAACCTTGGGTAGTGTTAAGAGTAATGCCGTCGGAAGAGCCTATCATTTCTGCTTGAAAGAACAGCGCTTCTCTCCGCAACAAGCTGGCGGGCGGTTATTGTTGAGTAGCTCATTTTGATCTCCCTTAGTATCGATGCGTGCTGCCGTTCATAAGCATGCCAACAACAAGCCGCCGACGGTCATGGCCAGCCATCTGCGCTTCTGGTCGACCGAATCGAATCAGATCAATTGGAAAACGGCCAATCGGGGGGCGGGGGGCGCGCTTTGTATACCGGCGTGTGTGCGACGACGACGTGTTCAAAGTTCTTTAGGAATAGTTTTTTATGCTATTCAGCGATCGTCATTCAATTCCGATTTTCTCAACTCGAACTGCTCTTTTGATTTTGAAGGTTTGTGAGCCGAGCATCCAGCGATAACGCTCCGGCTCCGACGATGAAGAGAAAAATAAGGCACATCAACATTGCAAAATCGGTTCGTCCCTCATGCAGCGTCTTCCAGAACCCATTTTGAGAATATGAGGCAAGCTTTGTCGTCTGTATCGCCACCGAAATCACGACAAGCAGCGGAATAACTGAGAGCCGTGTGAACAATCCCATGAGAACCAATGCACCACAAACTATCTCAATAGTTCCAACGAATGGCCCCAAGAATTCTGGCGAAGGCAATCCGAGTTTGGCGAATCGACCGGCTCCAAGTTCGCTTGCAAACAGAAATTTTTGGATGCCCTCTGACAAAAATACGCCGCCGACCAGTAGCCGAATGCAAATGACTGCCGTTGGCGCCTGGGTCCGTAGTATTCGGTGGAATAGCATATGCGTCTATCTCTCAGCTCGCGCGCCAATCACGTTACCTTTGTAACCCGTGTCTTCGGAATGACCAGCCTCGTTCATGCGGTGCGTGCCTCAAGACATTCTCCGTCGCCCGCCGGCGCGCATCTTCGCCCGTTATTGCTGAGAGCATCCTGCGTTTATCACTAAAATTATCCGGAAGTTCCTTCATCTATTGGCATTTTGCGTGCGCACACTGAGATCGGTAGGGAAGTTTATTGTATGAAAACCCGGAATTTCTCCGAACAGCGGTCGAAATGGTTGCGTAGTTACGCACTTTTTGCCGGATTGGCGGTCGCCGCGATTGTTTCAAATGTTTATTTGAACAACCAGATGTCGAAGATTTTCGATGCGTCCGTAGTAGTCAATCAGACCTGGGTCAAACGTATTCGTTCAATGGTGGAGCTCAATACGCCCGTGTCGGCCATCAATGTGGCCGTCAATCACACGGTGACGACACGGGACTACGATGGCGGTCGCGCGCAGATGCTGGCCGCACAGGCGCAGTTTAGAGATGCGTTGGCGAATTGCCGCGCAGAGTTGGAGCAAAACCTGGAAAGCACCCGCGCGCTACTGCTGTCGGAGAAACTTGGCGCGATGGAACGAGCATTCAACGCCATGATCGCGTCATCGGAGTTGTTCTTTCCCGCGTTAGAAAAGCGTGAATTCGAAGCGGCGCTGCAGCGCAACTCCGAACGCGCGGCGCATTTTGCGGAATACAACCAGGGCTTGCTGCAGTTGCGCAACGCCGCGCGGGCTATGCAGAACGAAGACTTTCAAAAGCAGACCAGCGAAGAAGAGGCGGTGCAGCAAAAAGAGCACGCCATCGAACTGTTGATCGTCGTCGTCATCGTCGTGGCGCTGCTGCACGGCCGCAAAATGGCCATGCACTTCGAATCGGAAGCGCGAGAGCGCGAACAAGACATCGATTCGTTGAAGAAGTCTGAGGAAGCGCTGCGTGATAGCGAAGTGCGGTTCCGCAATGCCTGCGATTACGCGGCAGTGGGCATGGCGCTGGTCGGCATCGATGGCCGCTTCCTGCGCGTCAATCCGGCGCTCTGCATCATTATCGGCTATTCAGCGGACGAACTGCTCATGCTGGATTTCCAGACGATCACGCATCCTGAAGATCTGAACCGCAATCTCAGCAACATGCGTCGCCTGCTGGACGGAGATATCGCCAGCTATGAAATGGAGAAGCGTTATTTCCACAAGAGCAAACGCGTGGTCTGGGTGCAATTAAACGTATCGCTGGTCCGCGATGCGAGTCTCAAGCCCTGTTACTTCATCACGCAGATCCAGAACATCACGCAGCGCAGGCAGAACGAGTCAGAATTGCAACTGGCCAAGGCGGCGGCGGAAGCGGCCAACCGCACCAAGAGTGAATTCCTGGCGAACATGAGCCACGAGCTGCGCACGCCGCTCAACGGCATCATCGGCATGACCGAACTGCTGATCACCACGCCGCTGACGAGCCGCCAGAACGAATACGCGCGGACGGTGCGCGATTCGTCGGAGTCGCTGCTGGTGATTCTCAACGACATCCTGGATCTTTCGAAAATCGAAGCCGGCAAGCTGTCCTTGGAAAACGTCAATTTTGACCTGTGCGAAGTGGTCGAAGAAGTCGGGGCGATGCTCTCGGCACGCGCCGCGGAAAAGAACATCGAACTGGTGCTGCGCTACTCGCTGGCCAACCTGCGTTTCTTCGTGGGCGATCCGGTACGCATGCGTCAGGTGCTGGTCAACCTGGTGGGGAATGCTTTAAAGTTCACGACGCAAGGCCACGTGTTTATCGATACCACCTGCCTTCCGGTCGGGAATGGGCGGGTGCGCATTGACATGCGCGTGGAAGACACGGGCATTGGCATCGCGCCCGAATGCCTGCACAAATTGTTTAAGAAGTTCACGCAGGCCGACGCCTCCACCACGCGGCGCTTCGGCGGCACCGGCTTGGGTCTGGCGATCTGCAAGAACCTGGTGGAAGCGATGGGCGGTGAAATCAAAGTCGAAAGCGAAGTGGGCAAGAGCTCCTGCTTCTCGTTCCACGCACACTTGCTCACGGCGCAGGAAAGCCATAAGCGCGTGGGCGCCGATTGCAGTATCCTGCGGAACGTGCGCATTCTTGCCGTGGATGACAATGCCACGCATCTGCGCGTGCTGAGAGAGCAACTCGTGAATTGGGGCGTGCGCTGCACGGCGGTTACGTCCGCCGACGAGGCGCTGACAGCCATGCGCTCCGCTGCCACTGCGGGCGATCCGTATCTGCTGGCAGCGGTCGACCACCTAATGCCCGACCGGGACGGAGAAGCTTTAAGCCTGGAGCTCAAGGCCGACCCACAACTCAAGTCCTGTTCGGTGCTGTTAATGATGTCGATGGGAAAAGGGCTTTCATCCGAACGCCTGCGTGCGGCTCAAATCGCGGCGACTCTGCAAAAACCACTGCGCCCCGCAGCGTTGTTGGGCGCCGTTGAGAAGATGTGGCTGGAGCGCAATCAGCCGGTGGAGCACAAATCCTCGTCGACGCTGCTTCCTTCCGTACAAATTGAATCCGGCGGCGCTCCGCATGAAACGAACGCCGGCGCGGCCCGGACCAAGCCGGTTCATGTGCTGCTGGTCGAAGACAACGCGGTCAATCAACTGGTCGCGAAAAACATGTTGAAACTGCTGGGCTGCGCTTTTGTAATCGTCGACAATGGGCAAAAAGCCGTCGACGAATTGTGCGCGCAGCATTTCGACGCAGTGCTGATGGACTGCCAGATGCCAGTGATGGATGGCTTCGAAGCCGCGCAGGAAATCCGGCGCACGGAAGCGGGCTCGGCGACGTCGGCGCATATTCCCATTATCGCGATGACCGCAAACGTGATGAAAGGCGATCGCGACCGCTGCATCGCCAGTGGCATGGATGGCTATGTGGCGAAGCCGGTGCGCTTGGAGGAACTGCGGAGCGTGCTTTCGAAGTTCGTGGGTCCACTGGCCTGTGTTGTTGCTCCCGTAAGAGACACCCGCCCCTCCTGCCCGCCCGCTGCGAATTCCGTCGCATGAGCAGTTCCGCTGCTCCAGGCGCGTTCCTGCATCCAATGAAGAAGTGACGTGGGCAAGAATTTTCATTGAAAATAGCCACGACTGCGCATTTGAACGACAAGATTCTGCGCCTGTTCCTGGAGTACGTACAGGAGGCCACGCTAGACTTGGCACGTTGGCGCCAGGCGATTTAACCCAGATCACCTCACCTCTGCGGCCATGTACTGAAATGAACGCGCGCTCCCTATTTATTTTCAACGACTGCCGATCTTCGCTAACACGCGCTCCACGATTCCCAGCACGGCCGCCGGCAGGCCCTCGACGGCGTTTATCACCTCGGCGTTTGCGTAGAACGAGCGAACCCGTTCCTCGCCGATTCCCAATGCGGCCAGATGCAAGCCGTCGTCTCGGCGGGCTTCAATTCGTTTGGCAGTCGCGTACAGATGCCGCTCAAGTTCGGCTGAGTTAGACATCTCGGCGCACGGCATCCCATCGGATATCACGATCAGCAACTTTGTTTTTTCCCTGCGTGCCGCCAATCGGCGGGCTGCCCATTCGACTGCTTCGCCGTCGAGGTTCGACTGCATCGGAAAGTCCGAAAACACGCTTACCACAGCGGCGTTTTCGGTGAATGACTTGAACTCGTATCCGCGGAAGGGCACGACACGGCTGTACGTCTCTAAATCGGCGGGCGCAAATTCCAGTTTCTCCGCGTCCGCGTCATGCGTGGTATGGCCCAGGATCTCGTGGGGTATGCCCAAGGTGGATAGGACCTCTGCTAGACAGGCTGCTGCCTGCCGCGCCAGCGCGATGCGCGTCTGGCCACTGGAACCAGCGCTCCCGCCCATGGATCCCGAACAGTCAATCAGCAGCGACATTGCGACCTTCGCGTCGTTCTTCACTGAAAGCGCGCGCCAGACGTGCCGCAGGTCCACGGGCGCGCCGGCCATGCCCAGCCCGACGGCGGCGGTCTTGCGCCGGTCGAGGCGGCCCTCGGGGGCGTTGTGTTTGATCTTGGTTAGCTTCGACGAGCGCAAACGTCGCAGGCGCTCGATCGTCTCGTAGATAGTGCGCGCGTGGGTTGAGCGCGCCGCGTCGTAGGCTTGTTTCGACGAGGGCGTCGCCGCGATTTTCTCAATTCGATCCAAGGAGCGGTCGAGGGGCATGTATTTTCCCGCGTCCGAGAGATCGGGTCCAGGACGCCCCGTCGTGGTAACCTCCCCGTCGCCCTTGGCGCTCGATGCAGTTCCCAATTCCTCGTCCAGTCCCTCTCCTTTGTACGCCTTGATCTGTGCCTCGACGACTGCCTCCATGGCGCCCTTGGCCACGGACGGACTCACCTCCGCGTCGCGGCGCTTGATCAACTCCGTTGCCTGTTTCGCCATCGCTTTAGCCGCGCGCGCCGCTGCAGACTTTTCGGATGAATCCTTGGCCAGCGTCTTAATCTCACTGGCTCGGCGCTCCCGCACCTCTGCTCTGATTTGGCGGCAGGCTTCTTCGTATTTGTCGCGGGCCTGCTGTTCCGACACCATCGCTTCCGCGGAATCTGGAGACTCGCAGGCTCTTTCGACGGCATCATTGAGGGCTGCGTACTCGGGCGTGGTCTCACTCTGTTTCCGAGCTTCCGCTTCGACTTCAAGCCGCGCCAACCGCAGCAACCGGCGAGCCTCGCGCACCCTGTCCTTCGCGGCTCGGGCTTCCGAGATCTTCTCAATAGGACGGGCGTCGTGGGGTAGAACCGGCCTAACGCCGAGGCGCTCGATGATGCGGAGCGCCTGCTCGTAGGCCTCGCGCGTGCTGCGCGCGTGTGGTGTGGTCGCTTCCTCGAAAACAACGCGCCACGGATGCGATTCCCAGTCCATCAACGGGATCGGGTAGGCCCGGGCGGCGAGGATCCACAACTTCGCGGCGCGCTCAATCTCTAAGCGCCTAGCGACGTCCTCGACGAGTTGTGCATCGTCGATATCCATGCCGACGACGCTTTTCATATATTGGAGTACTTTGTCCCGGCCCTCCGGCGCGATGTATGAGATTTTCTCGACGGGGTGCTCCCCGCATACTAGCTTGATGCCCTCGACGTACGCGTGCGTGAGCATCGCGCGCGCGCCGGGGAAATTGCGTTCAAGGCGGCGCTCGATGTACTCGTCCTCTACGGTGTTGTGGATGATCTTGACGAGATAGTTCGGCGCCTTGGCTCCGATCTTGGGATTGGTAAAGGCAATGTGCGCAGCCTCATGCAAACAGAATCCGTAGATCGGAAGCAAATCCATCTCGCGCGCGTACTCAAGGTTAGGCAGGAAAATGATAGGCGGTTTGCCGAGTCGAACGCAGATTTCGCGTCCGCGCATGCGGACCTGCACTCCAAGCTCCTGGGTCACCAGGGCAGCGAATGCACGCATACGACAGGCAGGGAAAACATTCAGACTCGCCACGATTGGTGCCTCCGCGTTTTGCTGACTGCGGGGGCCAGTGGAAAGCTCATTTTCGAAGATCAGGCAGATTATTTAAACAGGCGGGCAACGAGCCGCTTGCCCATGATATCCGCGAGACGGCATGATTGCACGCTTCCGCAAATAGTTTCGTGAATATCGATGGAATCGTCCGTGCTGATGGCCCGTTGGCGTTTCCAATATGCGGCGGCGCCGCGGATCAGTCGAAGCACCTTCCGATCGAACTTGGCCAGATAAAAGGCGTTCTGCCGGGTGCGCACCCAACCCCAGCGCTCAATGACGTAGAGTCGAGCATCGATCCCATTGGCCAGATGCTGAATGACGGATGCATCCACGCCACGCCTTCGGGCCGTCCGTACGATGTTCTGCGGCAGTGGATCGAAAAGAGTTTTGTCGAGTCTGATCTCGCTGGCGGTTCCCAAAAGACCGAGCATCACGTTCTTTGCATACAACGCGTGCTCTGACGTCGAGACATCGACCACGCCCGTCGGCGTGATCCAGAATTTGCCGCTCAACATCAATGCAGCTCCGATTTTTCGACGCGACTACACCGTCCGTTTAACGATGCGATACGCTGTATTCCCGTTCGCAGCGCGGAGACGGAATCTGGGATTATCTTCAATTTGCTTGTATGACATACTTCCGCCGTTGCCTTTGTAGGCGGCCTTGATTTCAGCGACCTCGATGGGATCGATGACTTCGGAAGCTACGCGGCCAGCGATTTCTCCGCGGCCCACTACTGAGACCTTGGCCGGTTTGTCAGCCGGAGCTCGGGATGCATTCGCCTTTGGGGCGTGGTTTCCGCCGCCGGTGCGCGCTGGGCGGACGCGCTTACCGAAGACGAGGCTTATTGCTGCCTCCAGCGGTTGGCGGACGTTCAAGTCTTGGATGACGGCCAGAAATGTCGCGTCTGCCGCTTTGAGTGGATCGCGGTACAGCAGCATTTTGGCGCAGAAATTTATCAGTTCGCGGGTCGAGAACGTCGGCAACAGCGGCGGGTTCTGGGCATCTCCCGCACGCAGCCGCGATGCGAACTCGCAAGCGCGCTTGGCCAGTGTGTTGGAGAGTATCGGCAGGCGCGAGAGCAGGACCGCGCGTTCTTGTTTCGGCTGCATGGCCTCGATCTTGATGGCCTGCCCGTGGCCGGTGAATCGATTCAAGAGCGCCGCGTTCAGACGTTGCGTCCCGCAGTACTGGGAATCGTCACCTCCGATAGAATTGCCTGTGGCGAATACGCGGAAGCCACGGTGCGCGTGGATCACTTCACCATCGTGTTCTTTGAGGCAGAGCTTCGGAGATCCCTCAAGTACGGGGTATAGGATGCTCAGGATATCCGGCGACCCGAAATCGATTTCATCGAGCACCAGCCAGTACCCGTGGCGCATCGCCCGAGTCAGCGCCCCGTCGTTCCAGACCGTTCCTTCCTTGGTGAGCCCAACGCACCCCACGAGATCGCTGATGGAGACCTGTCCGTTGAAATTCACACGCAGCACAGGCTGGCCGATCCGCGCGGCAATCTGAAGAACCAGCGATGTCTTGCCGACGCCTGTGCCCCCGAATAGGAGCACGTGGTCGCCGGCGAGAATCGCGTCGATCACGTTCATTGTGTGCGGAAGGAACGTATACGACTCTTCCAGCGGCACGAGCGATTTCGCCTGAACGGGATCAGCGAAGTCATTCGTCTTGATGAGCGGAAGAGAACGTCCCTTATAGCGCCAGACAGCAGGAGGCTGGTCTCCCTCATAGAGTGCTGGATGAAGTTTTCCATTCGGCATTCCAGCGCCCGGAAGAACCAGGGTCTGACCATCACGCTCGCCGCCGACAATCTTGACGGTGCGGGCGCGCGCCAATTCAGATTCGACCACGACTTGCTGAAAGCCGTCCATCGTCGTCATCCACGCTGTCTTGCTCATTGGGATCGCTCCATTGGCTGTTCAATCTCTGCGGGGGCCAACGGCTGATTGAAATCCGCCGCATCACCCGGCCCCCGCTGTTATCTAAAAGGAGCCCACTCACTATGAGCCGCTCACGGCCGCTGTTGCCTGATAGGACTGCCAAGTCGATACCAGTTTTCTACTCACAAGAGAACGTGGCAGATCCCATCGCTCACTGCAAGTTTTTTCATCCGCTTTCCGACTGGTCATGGTTCGTCGTTGAGTATGACCCCGTCGAGCGCATTTGTTTCGGTCTGGTGCATGGCCTTGATGAGGAGCTGGGCTATTTCAGTCTGAATGAACTGGAAGGCTTGAACGTGCATGGTTTCGAAGTTGAGCGGGACGAGCACTGGGCCCCGCGCCCCCTGAGCCAATGTAGAAAAGAAAGAACCTGATGAAACGAAATGAGATTCTGGAACAGCATGCCGCAGTAATTGGCGCTGCGGTTACTGCCGCTGCGGAGGCCAATATACGACTGTCCGCGTTGGCCCGCTTGGGATGCGAACGGGTTTGGATACACCGCATTTTTCTCTTCCAGCTTGAGGAAGGGGTTGATTTCGGATTCACGACAGAAGAATTCGGCTCGATCGAGCCGTTCGCCAGTATTCCCGTTTCCTCAATCCGCTCCGACTAAATTTGTTGTCGCGTTCAAGGAATAGCTGTCTGGGTTCATAACTCTGAATGAAAAAATTGCAGCGGAGAACAAACGACCACAATGATACCTAATGTTAGCGTGGACTTCGAACCTTGCAAAATGCTACCCTCGTTACGTCGTGAGGATAAGAGTTTTAATGTCGATCCAAAGCAAGGTCATCAATGTGCGACTGTCTCCTGATCAGGCAGAGCGTTTTCAGCGTCTGAAGAGCGAGTTCTCGGGATTACCGAAAGCGACTGTTTTGCGCCTGCTGATTGCATCCTATCTGGACATGCCGCTGGAAAAGCAGGTCGAGATTCTGACGCGTCAGATACGGCGGCCGGAAGGCTCAGCCAAACATCAGACTGAGCGGCTCCATTTAAATGAAAACAAGCGGCACTGATTTCGAATATGTGAATGCAATGAACTAGAAGCGAGGGTCGGATGCCTATTCCGCGCAAGCGTAGGGAGCTTGGACAGAAATTGGATACCGGGCGCCATGGGCGAACAACCCGCGGCGGGTCCGCTGTGCGAAACCGTTCAACGCATGGCGGGACGCGATCAAAATCCCCTAACAGTAATGCCTCCACGGTGGGAATCATTGTAGTCGTGGGGGCGTTGTGCACGATTGGCTTATTCGCGGCAACACGGTCGTCAATCACGGACTCCAATACGAAGAATCCAAATTCGGCTGCAACTAGCGGCGGTACGAATCCCCAACCAGTTAATATCACTTTCCAGAACGACAGAATTACGCTCAATGGCGCTGAAATCTCATTACCAACTCCGCTGTCGACTTTCACGGACATTTTGGGAGAGCCCGATAGAGTAATCTCCTTGAGCAACACCATTCATACATGGGATCGCTTGGGAATAATGTGTTATGCCCGCCCTGCTGACGGCCAAGTGATTCAGATCACATTGGCCTATGCACCCAGTTCCCCTGCGTTCTGGCCTCACGGTAACTATCAGGGATTTGCGTACATCAATGGTCGGCCCGCGGGAGCGGGAGTTCCGCCAGTGCGCATCTTTCTGATTTCTCACGCATTTGAGACCACTTCTCACTCCTTGGCGTTCACCCGTTACACCTTGAACGCCGAAACACAAAGCCCGGACGGACCGATGACATCGCTGACGATCGTCAAGAACGCCGACGTTGATCGGTAAATGCAATGCGGAAGCGGAAGCCCAACATCGTGACGCTCCTATTGGAGGCCCCTGTATGAACGGCAACGTTGCCATGATGTTTCTCTTGATCGCTCTCATTGCCGGGAGTTGTGCCCACGCCGAGGAATGGGTGATCACCAAGGACAACGGCTCTTACCGGATCAACGGCTGCAAGTTGATGGGCAGCGGCCGTCTGGCCGACGCCACTGGAGTAATTGCAAGGAACCTCACCCGCCAGGAACTCGATGAGATCGGAACGGCTATCGACCGCTATGAATTGGGCCACGCGTCGCTGTATGCCAGTCCGGCGGTGGCTGGGTCAACGCAAAATTCAGCTACCGAAGAACATCCTTTGCCGGCGACACCCGCGCCAATTTTCACTCCGCCGGTGGCCTCGCCCAATGGCGGCCCTGACTGGCCAGAAGGCTACCCAAAAAGTGAGTACAACCTGGTCCACAAAGATGAAATCGTGGCCCAGGAGGCTGAGAAATACAGGATGGCTAATTGGCAGCCCAGCTACGCGCGCGAGGGCCTGTTGCCCCTCTTTCTGCTGGCGGGGATACTCGTCGGCATCATCGACAGATCTCCCTGGGTGTCCGCGGTCAGCGCCTGCCTGTGGCTGGGCCTGATCTTGATCGAGTGCCGGCTCTACGGGGACAAGGTACTGGGGACGTTCCTTGCGTTCTCGATGATCAACCTCTTTGTGGCGTTCTGCTTTTTCGTGTTTTCATATCTCTGTCTCGGCGGCGCAAAGATATTCAGTTACGCCTTTCCACCTGAACCGCCTCGGCGCGAGGATGGACAGAGGCGAGAACGCCGGAGTCCGGCCCACAGACATGGCAGTCGGCGCCACGGGACGTATCGCAAATGAGCTACTTGCATTTTCGGAATGCGGCCATTCGCATGGCGCACGCCCGGCGTCCCGCCAACGACGCCATCAACGACACAATCGACCGCGCGGAACAGGCGCAGCGGCGAGCCCAGTGGCGAGACGCGGCCGACGCCTTTTATACGGCAGCATTCCTATCCGAGGACAATCCTGACATCATGATGCTGTTCATTTGCAAGGGCGACGCGTGCTTGGTGAGGGCGGAGCTAGCGGAGCCCCAGTTCGCTGTGAAGCCATTCATGGGAGAGGGAATCTAGCCCCCGCTCTTTCGGACGCATCCTCTCAGGCGGAGTTCCAGGAGTTCAGAGAATGGATCATGACGTGGGGCCTGTTCGGCATCAGTACAAAGACGAAGCGTTTGCTTTCGAATCCGAGGGGGAGATGTGGCAGACCGGTTACCAGCTCATTCTGGACCTGCGCCGATTGCGGGGCCTGTCGCACGAACTTACGCCGCAGCCCGATGAAGCTGAGCGCGAACTCAATCTGTTCTGCTTCCGCCTGCGCCGCAGCGACCCGGATCTGTCGTTGCCGCGGATCCAGCGCATCGCACATCTCTCCAACGGTCACGTCGCCGCGCTCGTAAGCGTTCTCGCATCTTGCTGGGTCGGAAGATTTCCATCGGCCATCAACCACGTCGCGATCACCGCCATCGGATTCTCTCCAATCAGGCTCCATGCGTTCGTTGACGCACTGCATTCGAGGCAGGGCTTCGGCGCACTGATGAACGTCATCAACGGTTCGCTCGCTCCCTCGACCCGGCTGATCGGCATGCTCTCCGAATCATTGTCGGTGGAGGACGTGATAGCGTTTAGGGAGTCACTCAAGCGAACCCCCAGCGCCGGTCGCAGCGGGATTCCCGACAACATGGATCGCTTCGGCCATGGACAGGAATAATTCCCGGCGGGCAATGCCATGGTAAAAGGCTCGAAGGTCTGGCTGGAGTCACGGACGCCGGTGATCGCAGGCAGGATCGTCCACATTACCACGAGGTCCATCGCGGTTGAAATCACGGAGCCGTACTCGGGAATCTTCCAACGGCTAGGCATCCCCTATTTCGCGTGCTGTTTCCCCGCGGTCCGTTATTTCCAATCCGATGGTAAGATCACCCCTTACGGCACGGAGACGGCGGGCTGGTTGCTGAGCGAACTGGAGCGCGGATGCCGCTGCTTCGATGCGCACCGGGCCGAACTGGCGGATGTGTATAAACGGTTGGCCGCGGAAGCTGCCTCGAAGAACCCATGGATTGATGATGCAGAGTTCATGCGCAGACGTTCGCTACTCCGCCGGCGGCTAAGGACTGGTGCGATGTCAAGTGTTCAATACCAACAGGCATTGGGTATACTGAGACAGTCCATGGGGAAAACACCCATGATCATCCATTTCGAGAGAGTATCAGCGCTCTCCGACGAGGTCTTCCGGCGCTACGGACTGCAGATCTCGTTCTGCACCGTGGAACAACTGGCCACGAAGTTCCTGGCCTGAATGACTCGCATGGAAACCCCGAACGCCAGCCCCGCAACCCCGCCCTCCGGCCCATGGTGCGGGTACTACGTTTACTCGCCCGGCGGGACGCGCCACGGCCAGCAGATGACGCTGACGTTCGCTGGCGCAAGGCTATCGGGCGGAGGCCAGGACGACGTCGGGGTATTCGACGTCAACGGCTCGTACGCGAGGGAGTCGGGCCTCGTATCGTGGCTTAAGACTTATCGCGGCGCACACGGCGTGTCCTACCGTGGATACTTTGAAAAAGGCTCGATCTACGGTGGCTGGAGAATCGATGCCGAGTGCCATGGCGGCTTCAAAATCTGGCCTGCGCCGCCGGATTCGATCGGCAACGCGAATGTAGCGGCAATTGCCGAAAGCCTTGAAACGGTCCTGACGCGACATGCGAAAGCCAAGGGACTGACCTTGCAACAGGCGTTTGACGAGCTCTGCGACGAGGCAGAACGTCAGTCCATGACACCTCTTTAATACGTTGCCGCGTGTTCGAGCGCAGCTATGACTAACCCGAAGGGGAGAGTGATCACGGAACCATCCCAATCGACGGACTCTAAAATACCTGCCACCTTGCTTCAGGCGGGTGCTGCGCGCTTTTGGTTCTCGGTTGTATGCACCGGAATTGGAGCAGGCGTGAGCGCGATAATTCTCACGCGACTTTTAGAGATTATTCAACAACTCGCATGGGCTGGTTCAGGAACCCATATTCTCGATGCCGCGGAGCACGCAACGGCCTGGCGTCATATCATTGTGCTCGTGGGCGCAGGCTTCGCTATCGGAATCGGCCAACTGGTCCTCGTGCGGCTCACGAGCGGCAACGGGATCGACATCACTTCGGCGATCTGGTTTTCAGCGGGACGATTGCCATCCGTTCGGACTCTGGGAAGCGCGTTGCTCTCTGTAGTCGCCGTGGGCATGGGCGCTTCTTTGGGGCGAGAGGGCGCGCCCAAGCAAGCCGGCGCCGTTGCCGCCAATTTCATGTCAGACAGCCAGCAGCTATCCGACGAGCAGCGCAGACTGCTGGTGGCGTGCGGGGCCGGAGCGGGAATGGCAGCGGCTTACGGCGTTCCGCTTGGCGGGGCGCTCTTCGCCCTCGAAGTGCTGCGGGGAATGCTCGCGCTTCGCCTCGTGCTGCCAGCGTTGCTGGCCTCGCTGGTTGCGGCTGCAGTTTCGTGGCTCGTGTTGCCGAACGATCCCACCTACCAGATTCCTGTGGTGACCAATCCCACACCGGCGCTCGCATTGGCACTGCTGATCGGACCCATTGCCGGCATTGTGGCTGTGGGATATGTCAGGGCTGTCGCGTTTGCCGATCGCAATAAGCCAAGTGGATGGAAGCGATTCGTTACTCCGGTTTTCGCGCTCGGTCTGTTGGGCTTGGCATCGATCAAATTTCCACAACTTTTGGGTAACGGACGAGACCTGTCTCAGTTGCTGTTCAACGGACGGATTACTTCTTTCCGGCTTTTGATATTACTGCTGATATTGAAACCAGCGGCGACTCTGATTTGCGTCGGAAGCAGCACTCCCGGAGGGCTATTCACACCGTCCTTGACGGTTGGTGCGTTGCTTGGCGGGTTACTAGGTTATGTCTGTTCGCAATTCAGTTCGGCAGTCCCCATGGGGCTTTGCGCAGTGGTAGGAGCTGGCGCAGTGCTCGCCGCAACGACGCAAGGTCCCATTTCGACGATAGTTCTTATGATGGAACTCGCTGGCTTGGACCGAACAATCTTAGCGCCCTTGATGCTATCCGTGATCACTGCGACCTTGATCTCACGCACGATCGAACCGCGCTCAATCTATGACGCACGACTTACCGACAAGGAAGTGCAGGAACGATTGGAGTTACGAGAACCCCAGAATCGATAGCTATTGGTGGACTGCAATTCGATGCGCGAGACATTAGAAAACAACAGCACAACTTTTAATTCACCCCGTGTGTCTTTCCGACGGGTTCTAGCCGCACGCTCCGGCGGCGCTCATGCTGCCTAAAATACCCGCTGCTCCCCATTTGGCCCCCGCTACAAGAAAACGAGGGCCCTGCCATGACATCGTTCGCAACCTTCCGGAACGCACAGCGACTCAAACTGCGCTCCGCCATCCACGACGCCGGCGGGGGCGTCGTGGGCGTCCGTCCTCGCCATTCTTCGCGGCGATGGAAGCCGCCGGGCTCGTGTTGGACGAGCCGAGCCTGAATCTGTTCCCGCTTGGGCTCTGACGCACCCGCCGAGCCCCTACGACACCTCCTACTTAAAGTACGGTCGGGGCTGTCGTTTTGGCTCTTCGGCATGTTCTCGCCGAAGAATGAAGTCCACTATAATAATCTGTAGTGCCCGCAGTTGGCAGGAGGCCGGGACAGGCTTTACGCTGTGGCGACGTTAGCAATCAGGCTCACATCGGAGACAATTATGGAAACACAAAAACTTGCCGACTTAAGCACCGCGCACATCTCGCTTAGGGACAGCGAATTGCTTGAGCGCTGGACCAACGAGAATTCGGGACCGCTGATCGCATACCGCAAGGGCGAGTACGGGTGGTTCATTTACATGCCGTCCGATGTAAAAGACGCACTGAAGTCGATGGCTGAACTGGGCTCCACACCGGAGTTCGTCGAACTGGTGAAAAATCTATGCGCACATGGCGTCGCCGTCCTATGCCTTGACCGTGACGGCGAAGTTGACAAGAACATTCCGAAGTTCGATTGGTAGACCGTTAGCCGAAATAGCCCCCGCTCTTTGCAAAAGGGGGCCGTCATGAATTCGACCGGACTGACCGACGTCATCTTTCGGAAATGGACGAGCAACGGGAACATCATCGCGCTGTTCCCCGGGATTCCAAGCAGCCTGAACGCTCGCCACTACTGCCTCTGCTACGAGCACTTTGGGCAGCATGGCAGCTCTCCGCTGGACTTATCTCTTCATACTATTCCCGCGAAGCCACGCGAGTACGCGGAATTCAAGCGCGAACTTGAGTCGATTGGATATACCTTGCGCGTCGTAAAGCGCGTCACAGTCAGACATCACAGCTCACTAAATTGCATCTTGAAGGCCGGGAAATGAGCCCGCCGCCATCCCTCGACTGGCCCCCGCTGGCTCGCACGGAGGACGCACCGATGCCGCAGACGAAACAAAACCCAGACGCGCAATGGGCGGACGAGTGCCCGCGCTGTCATAACCGTGGCTGTTTGACAGTCTGCGAGGTCACGTTGGCCGCAAACGGCAGAAAGCTCTACCCCGAGACGCCACTTCTCCCGGACGGATTCGACGTGGACCCCGAAGGCGAGTTCTCGAGTCTTCGGGACCATTCCACGGAGGACGAACTCGTACGCTGCGACAAATGCAAGGAGACGTTCCCACTGGACGAGCTTGCCATCCAGTGAAGCACGTACTGGCCCCCGCAATACGACACCACCGCAAAAGATGACTGCGGCGGGCCGGAGTGTGGATACGGAGAACTGAAAACGTGCCGAAGAAAAAGAAGATCGACCCAGAGCGGGCAGTCAACGTCGTCATGGCCATCCACGACGTACTGTATCTGGAGCCGGGCCACGACGAGAACGTCTACAACGGCGCCAAGGAATGGGATCTCGAAATGCTGGGCGCCATCGCCGACGTGGTGGCGACGCTCATCGCGCGGCCGACGAATGCTGAGGTATGCGAGGAGTGCAGGAACACTATCCCCGCCAAAAAAGGCGGAGGACTGGCAAACAGACACCATACGGAATCGTGCTCGCTGCACGACCCGAGCCGCGACTGATTCATTCAATGGCAATCGCGGCTTTCCTGGAAAGGTGGTGCTCGCGTGACACTGCAATCGCCCTTCGAAATCTCTTCCCGCCTGATGGCAGCTTTGCGGGTCGGCGACGCGTATCTGTCGCTCGGTTACGGCAAGGCCACGGACGATGGCCGCATGGAGTACGAGGTGTGGCTCGACCTGCCAGACCGGGTGTTCCGAATTCACGGACTCCGCTCCGGCGTTAGACGCTGTGGAATTCAGGAGGGCTTCGAGAGCCTGCTGTGCTTCCTCGGCGCAGCCGCCGAGTCCCTCCAGTATGAGCGGCGGACTGGCCGAACTGGAGAGAACACCTCTCTATTCGCGATGGACGTCGTCGAATGGGCAAGCACCCAGTCCGAAGCGATTTCCGCACTGATATGCGAAATCGAGGGCCGTGAACTGATCAGCGAATGAGGTTTTGATTTAGGCGCCGGCTTGAAGTCATCAGAGGACGCTCGCATGGAACTGTTGATCCAAGTGCCGCCGGCCAAACCGATTGTTATCCACAGAAAACATCTGTACTCGTTTTTTCGGATCAAATGATTTCCCCAGAAAAGAAGGAGAACAAAACCATGAGTGACAAGAACCTCGCGGCACGATGCCCCTTCCAGCGACCGAAGTCGGCGTCCGCGAAAATCTACGCGGTACTGGCGAGAGCGGCGAAGCCGCTCGAAGCACAGGAGATCGCCAAGCGGGCGAAGGTGACCGAAAAGCAGGCTCGGACACTGCTCGCCGCATACATGAACACCTATCACAACGCCCCGCTGCGGCGTGTCGGCGTTCAGGTCACGAGCGTGGACGGAAAGTTCCATCTAACCGCAGCGAAGGCTACGCCCAACGCAAAGCGGCCGCCGCGTGGAAGTGAGGCAACGAAGAAGGCCAAGAAAGCGGCGAAGCCGAAGCCTCGCAAGAAGTCCAACCTCAAACCGTCATCGAACGCCCAGAGGGCGATGCCCAGTGTCACCGCAGAGACGCCGGTCGTCCCTGATGTCGCCGCCGCCGGTACGGCACCGGAGGGTGAGCAGTCGAAATAGGGCGGAGAACTGGCTCGGAGGATTCTAAGTGAAGAGAGTCGCGATCTACGCCCGCGTGTCGACGTTGGGCCAGACAACCGAGAACCAGTTGCTCGACCTGAGGCGGTACGCTGGGGAGCGCGGCTGGATCGTGGCGGGCGAGTTCGTCGACCATGGAGTCTCCGGGACCAAGGAGTCGCGGCCCCGGCTGGACGAAATGATGGGACTGGCCCGTAAGCGGAAGATCGATGTGGTACTGGTCTGGCGATTCGACCGCTTTGCCCGCAGCGTTCGTCATCTCGTCGTCGCCCTTGAAGAGCTTCGCAGCCTCAAGGTGGACTTCATCTCGTACCAAGAGAACGTGGATACCTCCACCCCCCTGGGGCAGGCCATTTTTGCGATCATCGCCGCGATGGCCGAACTGGAACGGAACGTGATCGTGGAGCGAGTCCATGCGGGCCTAAGCAGGGCGAAACGACAGGGCAAACGGCTGGGTCGGCCCCAGAGGGCCGTAGACGAGGCCAAGATCGCCGAATGCAGACAAGAGGGTCAGAGCCTGCGGCAGATCGCTAGGACGCTCGGGCTGAGCCGAACGAAAGTCTTCAACGTCCTGCGGGCGATTGAGACGGCTGTCCTGAAATCCCCGCCAAATTCAGCCCCATAAGTCATAGGACGGACAGTCATGAAACGGGATGTCCCAAATTCATTTGTTTTCGTGACAGCGTGAACTTCATTTGGGTACCCCCGCCCGGGTATGCCCCGGTCTCTAGGATTTGGTACCATATTCGACCGAATGGGACTCCCGAAATCCAGACCTACCAAATAGATAAAAATAGATATGGTTTTTGTCGTCGCGAAGCCGACGACGAAAACCATATTGGACTGAGCGCGGGCGGTAACCAGCGCCGGTCGCGAGGCGGTGGGAGGCGATTTTGATGGCGGGGATAGCGGCTTTGGGCGAACTGCGAGTATTCATTGACGAGCAAATTTTCAGAGAGATAAAAGACCACCGCGCGTACGCGTCGATTGCCGCAAACACGAGCTGTCCACTTCGATGACCGCGACGATCTGAATCGTGAAATGGAAAAAATCAACGATGTATTGGTGTTCAGGGGTTATGTGATCACGGGGCCTCCGCGTGGCATGCGTTCGAGAAGCTCGACATTGCAGCATTTGCAGCGCGGACACTTGATGATGAATCCGTGCGATTCGGCGCTGCTGGAAGCAAGCGCGCCTTCGGCCAGATCGGCGAGCGTGACCGGCGCTGGCGAGGTGGCAAGTTGGAGCTTTTTGCACGCCGCTTGATGCCGGACCTGGTTGGGTGCACTCCAAAGGCCGTAGTAACGGACCTTATGGAAGCCGCGCGGGAGCACATGCAGAAGAAAGCGACGAATGAATTCGATGCCGCTGATCCGCTGCGTCTTCCACGCGCCCGTATCGTTCTCCTTGTAGCGGAAAGTGACGTGTGTCTGATCCATGGCCAGGATGCGGCTCTTGGTAATCGCGACGCGGAAGACGTAGCGGGCCAGATATTGCAGGACGGCATCCCGGCCTGCGCCTACGTGCTTGCAGAACGAGCACCATTCTCGTTTCCAGACCTTGCTGGGAATCAGGGCGAAGAGATCGGGGCGCTTCTTCCGGAGCGCCTCGGCAAAGCGTTGGCTGATCATGGGCGAGAGCTTTTTCACCGGCACGAGGAAGCGATAGCGCGCCTCGCGCCACGTGACTCCGTCGTCAGCGAGACCGCCGCTGCTGACGAGAAGATGCAGATGCGGGTGGAACTGCATCTGCCCGGTCCAAGTGTGCAGGACCGCCATGATGGCCGGCACTGCGCCGACGTAGCGTTTGTCCCTGGCCAGATCGCACAACGCGGAGGCAACGGTCTGCATCAACAGACCATAGCAGAGCTTTTGCTCCCGAAGGAAGAGGCCACGGAGTTCCGAGGGAACAGTGGCGACGACATGGAAGTAATCACAAGGCAACAGTTGCGCCGTGCGTTTTTCCAACCACAGCGCGATCTGCCGTCCGTGGCATTTCGGACACGCGCGGTTGCGGCAACCGTGGTGACTCCAGAAGGTTTCCGCGCAGTCCCGGCAACGGTAGCGTCCGCCGCCCATGGCCGGGGTCATGCATGCAAGGATGTCGCGGATTGCCCGTCGATGCGAAGGCAGAATGCGGCGCCCGTACTGCCGCCGGTAGGGTTCTACAAACCGGGCAATCACGTCGGCGATTTCGATCGCACTATCGGCCATGAGCGGATCCTCCTGTTGAGGCGTGGCCGAACATGCCATCAAGACGTTGCTGAAGATCGAGGCGCATGGCTTGTGTGAGATGCGAATAGATTTGTGTCGTACTGATACACGTATGCCCCAGCAGGATTTGAACGGTTCGCAGATCGACACCGCTTTCCAAGAGATGTGTGGCGAAGCTGTGCCGCAACGAGTGGGTCTTGATTTGATCGGAAAATCCGACGCGCAGGCGTGCGCCCTTGAAAGCCGCGTACATCGAGTGTCGGGTGATGGGGCCGTTGCCCTGCGCACCGGGAAAGATCCAGACCGGATTCTTGTGGGTTCGCCAGAAGGCTCGCAGGCTCAGGAGCAGCGATTGCGGTAACGGTATGGCACGTTCACGATTTCGCTTGCCCACGATGCGTACGATCATTTGCCGGGCGACAATGTTCTCTGGCTTGAGGTGAATACCTTCATCGAGCCGCAAGCCCAAGCTGTACATCGTCAGGCAGCACATCCGGTAGACCGGCTTGTCGATCGCCGCCAGCAACCGCTGACACTCCTCGCGGGTGAGTGGTATTGGCAGACGCGCCTTAACCGGTAGGCGGATTCGCTTTCGGGTGAAGAGTGCCCAGTCGTTCGCCAGGCACCGGTAGTAAAAGAACTTCAAGCCGTGGTAATGGGTGAGGAAGGTTCCCCGCGCAAGCCCCGACTCCTCACGCAACCAGAGGATGTACTTGTATACGGCAGCTTCGGAGAGCCGATCCGGCGTGACGCCGGTCTTTGCCTGCAACGCGGCAACCGAAGTGATGTACGATTCCTGCGTACGAAGACACAAACCTGCTAAATCCATATCCTGGATCATTCGACGCCGAAGCGGCGAGACTTGGCGGTTGCCCGGTATTACTCCATTTACATGCCCCTCTGCTCCACCTGATTCGATCACCCCCATACCTCAATCCTCCCCATCTCCCAGCCACCATGGCAGGGGACAGCGAGGATAGACTGCACTTATTGCGTTGATCTGGCGCCGCTGAGGTGGAAGGCGTACACTTCGCGGGGAAACGAATCAGATGGAGTGCGTGCTGCTGTTGCGGCGTAGCCGCTTAGTCCAATTACCGCGGCGCCAGAGACGAACGCCTTGCATGTTTAATTCGGTAAAACTCGCTGAAAACTGCGATCAGAGATTGGGAAAGGACAACTACCGTTCGATTCTCGAACACTGCTGGATAACCACACGCAGCCGCATTCATGCGTTGGCGTTGTTCGAATCACGTTAAGTACTACGGCGACAGTGCTTAAAAACTCAGTCTGCGAATCGTTCCGCCGCATCGTGGTTGGCGCGGTCAGTGCGCTATATCTGCTGCAAGTGGCGGTCTTGTCGGGATTTCCGACAAGCGGGAGCAACTCCGGGCAGACGCAAGCGAGGCGAATCATGACTTTCAAAGAACACCTGATCTTGGAGCTCAAGCAGCTTCAGAAGCGCATCAAAGCGGCGCCGGGCGATTTGAAAATCGTCTACCGCGCGGGACAACTGGTGACGCTGCTGCGCGAACAGCTCCGTATTTCAGACAGCGAAATGAAGCAAATTTTACAGGTCGAACTCACGCCGCCCCAACTTGGATCGCAACAGCGAGGCGGATCGCTAGAGACCAGCGGACCGCTGCCGCTAGCGCAGGCGCAGCGCATCCGCAACAGCAAGCTGGTCGTCGAGCCGGAGGAACATCGAATAGCGCACGCGGCATCGACGCCTTCGCAGTCGACGCTTTAATATGTTCTTTATGTAACCCGCGCGCAGCGGCGAATTTCTGTACGCGGCGATAAACAGGTAGTTTCAGCTTTCTCGAAGCAGACGCCGGACGCTCGCAGGCGTCGACAATCGCTTTCAAACTAAGACGTTGCAAGTCGCCATGCCATTTTTCGGACGCTCAAGTCACATGTGAGTTGCTTGCGCTGACGGCATCGCGGCAATCGACTCGCGGCGGTCAAAAAAGGCACCCCAAATGGCGCGTTCCAACTTGGCAATTCATCCTGCTCTGCTATCATCGCGCCGCCAATAATACGAAACGGATCGCGCATCGGCGCAATTCTAAACTTCTTCATAAAGGGGTGACGAACATGTCTGACGCTGCTCACGTTGTTGGGTCTGTTGGAACCGATGCGCCGACTGCCGCCGTGCCAAGCCAACCGTGTGTGATGCTGATTTTCGGAGCGTCCGGCGATTTGACCAAGCGCCTGCTCGTTCCGGCGATCTACAATCTCGCCTGCGATGGACTGCTCTCAGAAAACTTCGCGCTGCTGGGCTCCGCGATGGATCAGATGACGAGCGAACAGTTCCGCGAAAAGATGACGGCCGACATCAAAAAATTCCACACGCGCAAGGAATTCGAACCCGCGGTCTGGGATAAGCTGGTCAGCCGCTTCAGCTACATCCCGGCCGGTTTCGCCGACCTCGCCGCGTTCCAGAAACTGAAGGAAGAAGTCGCCCGCCTCGACGCTCAATACAAAGTCGGCGGCAATGTCCTGTTCTATTTCGCCACCGCGCCGCGCTTCTTCGGCTTGATCTGCGACAACCTGCACAAGGCCGGCTTCAAGGACGGCCCGGGCTGGAAGCGCATCATCGTCGAGAAGCCGTTTGGAACCGATCTGAAGTCGGCACTGGCGCTGAACAAGGACGTGCTGGCGAACTGGCACGAAAACCAGATCTATCGCGTCGATCATTACCTCGGCAAAGAGACCGTGCAGAACTTGCTGGCGTTCCGCTTCAGCAACGGCATGTTCGAGCCGCTGTGGAACAAGAACTACATCGACAACATCCAGTTCAACGTGTCGGAAGCCGTCGACGTCGAAGGGCGCGGCGGGTACTACGACTCGTCCGGCGTGCTCCGCGACATGATGCAGAACCACATGTTCCAGATGCTGGCGTATCTGTGCATGGAAGTCCCGGGCTCGTTCGAGTCAGACGCCATCCGCAACGAGAAGGCCAAACTGCTCCAGGCCGTGCGCGTCTACACGCCGGAAGAAGTGCAGCGCTTCGTCGTCCGCGGCCAATACGGTCCGTCCGTCGATGACAAGGGCGCCGTCGTCAAGCCCGGCTATCGGCAGGAGAAGGACGTCAATCCCGAATCGAAGACCGAAACCTACGCGGCCGCGCGATACCACATCGACAACTGGCGCTGGGAAGGCGTGCCCGTGTATCTGCGCTCCGGCAAGGCGCTGTGGAAACGCGGCACTGAAATCATCGTGGAATTCAAGAAGGCGCCGCAGGTTCTCTTCCGCAGCACGCCCGTCCGCTCGCTCAACGCCAACCGTCTGATCTTCCACGTTCAGCCGTACCAGGGAATCGAAATCCAGTTCCACGCCAAGACGCCCGGCCCGACCCTGCAGTTGCAGCCGGTCAACATGCGCTTCAACTACGCCGAGGCGTTCAAGGCGTCGCGCTACACCGGTTACGAAGTGATGGTCTATTCCTGCTCGCACGGCGACGCGACGCTGTTCTCTCGCGGCGACCTGGTCGAAGCGGCCTGGCGCGTGGCGCAGCCGTTGATGGATTCCTGGGCCGCGACGCCGGCGGAATTCCCCAACTACGCGCGCGGAAGCTGGGGCCCGAAGTCGGCGACGGAGCTGATCGAACGCGACGGACGGCGCTGGTTCGAACTGGTCAGCGACGAAGTGCTGAAGAAGATCGCGCTGTTCAAGGACTCCGAGCCGCTGCTGTTGTCGCAGGTAATCCTGGCGCTGAAGTCCCGCATGGTGGCCCCCGGCGAATCGATCATCAAGAAGGGCGAGATCGGCCGCGAGATGTACGTGCTGGTGCGCGGTGAAGTCGAGGTCCTCGACGACGCAGGCAAGGTGATCAAGACGCTGAAGGACGGCGACTTCTTCGGCGAGATCGGCATCCTGATGTCGACGCCGCGCACGGCCAACGTGCGGGCGAAGACCAGTTGCGATCTGTTCGTGCTCGATCAGGCCGACTTCAGCCGCATCCTGAAAGACCATCCCCACTTCGCCGCCAGCATCGCGACCGTGGCAAAGGAACGCTACAACGTCAATATGCAGCACTAAGTCTTGCAACCCCAACCGGGGTTGTGCAACAAAGCCCAGGGTTGCGGCGTAGCCGCTACCCTGGGTTTGCGCGCACGCGGCGTTTCAACCCAGAAGGGGAAATCGATCTCTCCTGGCTTAGCGACGATCTGGTGAACCTCGATGCGCCGCTCACGATCTCGGTGAGGGCGAAAATGTGTTCGAAGGGCTCGCGCTGCGACGCGTGGATGTGCTAGCGGAGTGGCTCGCGCAGACCGGTGACCGGGCCGCCACCCCCCGTCGCAAAGGTTGTCGTCAAACCATGAGTTTCATGATCCAGAATTCTATTTCCCCGCCACTGTCTCTATCGTCGGCATGCGACCCTCGCGTCGGCGGATGAGGTACTCGGAGACGAGTGCGACGGCGGCCACTATTGAGATATTTAGGAAGACATTGAAAACCGCCGGGCGGTACCACAAAATTCCTAATTGCTCTCCCCCGTTCGAATAGAACATCGTAGCCATTCGAAACGGCCATCCAAAGTGGTCGGCCCTTGCCGCACCTTTTGGAAATTCGAAATAGTCGTCGAGACTGAACAAAAATTAGCTGTCAGGTTTATGCGAAGCAAAACACTCGTAACGATCATTGCAATTATCGCCGTCGCCAGATGGAACTGGAACCAGCGCCGCTTGACCTTCTTCTCGTCCATGCCCCGCATTGAACCGTCGCCCGGTCATCGGCGTCTTTCCTCAAGGCGTCGGATGATGAAACTTGTAGCAAATAACTGCCGCGCGTCTGGATTTTCTCTATTTTGTAGAAATATGTATTGACGCGGCGCGCGATTTCTTTTACTTTGTAGAAATGGCTAAAGGCGAGTTTCTTGGCGAGTTTGAACAGATCGTGCTCATGGCGCTGATTCACTTGGGCGAAAACGCATACGGCATGCGAGTGCGCCAGGAGATCGAGACACGCACGGGGCGGGCGGTTTCCATCGGAGCTGTCTACGCAACGCTATGCCGACTTGAGGAAAAGAGCTATATCTCGTCGAAGTTGTCGGAGCCGACGGCGGAACGCGGTGGAAAGGCCAAACGCTTTTTCGAGATTACCGCGAGCGGGGTGCGGGCACTGAGACATTCGCAATTGGCCTTGCGCCAGATGATGAGCGGTCTGCCCGCTCGCTTGTTGAATTGAAATAGGGGGCCGGACATGAAGGGAATTGAGTCCGTTTCCGATCATTCCGCCGCTCCATCGGAAGCCGCGATCTATCTGCTTTCGCTGGTCATTCCGGTTCGAGAACGCGAAGCGATTCCGGTGATTTGATCGAAGAGTATCGCACCCAGATCCTGCCGCGGCGCGGCAATTTCCGCGCGTGGTTGTGGTGTTGGACGCAGGTGCTCCGCTCGCTGTGGCCGCTGCTGTGGGCTCATCGCAAGGAGACGGGGCTGTTGTCACTGACACTGCGCAGATTTCTGGTCGTGATTGCAAGCTACGCTGTATTTGCGATTCCGGTGATCCTGACGGACGTATTGATGATGGCGCTGTTTCCGAAAGCGTTTTCCGGTCCGGATCAGGTTCCGGTCTGGTATATCCCGGTAAACCTGGCGACGGGAATGCTGTTTCTCACCCTGGCGGGATATGTCGCGGCGCGCATTTACGCGGGTGCGGAATTCAAACTGGGTGTGATTTGCACGGCAATTTGCATCGCCTGCGCAGCCATCCCGTCGCCCGAGCCCATGTATTACAAGCTGATCTTGTTGGCGATGATTTTGCCCGGTACGCTGGCGGGCGGATATGTTCGATACGCCGAGCTCCAGCGGC
>Ga0206927_1024_pt1 | contig 40855 bp, 39 predicted proteins | sample Alteio_BWOrgHeat_60_FD_153249 | JGI IMG/M metagenome (GOLD analysis project Ga0206927, IMG submission 153249) | Enriched cells from forest soil in Barre Woods Harvard Forest LTER site, Petersham, Massachusetts, United States -... | ecosystem: Environmental > Terrestrial > Soil > Temperate forest >... | reverse complement strand
TTTTTGTTTGGCTTTTAAAGCCTCATTCTTGTTTTGATCTTGGGGTTTCACTTCCTCTTTTGCTGTATTTTTAGGGGTTTCTACCGGTTTTTTGATTTCCGTTTTTTTAACTTCTGTTTTCTTAATTTCCGGTTTTTTTATTTCCGGTTTTTTGATTTCCGGCTTTTTTACTTCTGTTTTCTTGACTTCGGGTTTTTTAATTGTTTCTGCTTTTTTAACAGGTTCCGGTTTTTTTATCGGTTCTTCTTTTTTAACTTCTTTAGCTGCTATTTGATGGTTAGCAGGCTCACTCACTCCTGTTTTTTGCAGCGTGATCGTCTGAACAAGTAATTTCTCTGAAAGGTTTCTTGAAACAATGGGGCTGTTCTGCTGCATGCCAATGATCAGAAGAAACGCAAAATGAATGAAAAGGACCGTAAAAATAATGGGTTTTAAGTGGAAATTTTGCCTTTTTTGAAAGCAAATGAGAGCACTTTCATTCATGATGGTTTTAACACAATATCAAGTTCTTGAAAACCGGCCTCTTCTGCCGCATTTTTAACAGACTGGTAAGTGCCAAAATGCGCTTCCCTATCATGAAAAAGCTGCGGCCTAACCTTGGGATATTCTTTTTTTGCCTGTTTTAGCAGATCTGGAAGTTGTTTTAGGCTGACATTTTTGCCGGCAAAAAAAATGCGATTGTCTTTATGCACGTGAATAGCAAGAGGGCTTGTCTCCTGCACAGATGAATTTTTTATGTTTTTAGCAGTTTTTGCATCGGCCAGTTGAATCCGGTCAAGTTCAAGCAAAGGCGCGATCACAATAAACATGATCAAAATGACAAAGACAACATCAATTAAAGGAGTCAGATTCACAGCGGGCTCATCTATTTGCCGCCTTTTTGCAAAACTTCTACCCATATACAACATCCACCTGTCTATAATTCATTTCCACAGAGGATAAAATCTCGATGGAAAATCCTTCCATTTCAACTTCAAAATCGCGTATCGCATTTTTAAAGTAATTATAGCCGATCATGGCAGGAATTGCATCGATCAAACCAATCACTGTTGTAGCTAGCGCTAACGATAAACCGCCAAGCACCATCTGGTGTGTGCTGCCGGACGTCATGCTTTGGAGCTCAGAAAAAGTTGTCAAAATTCCCCAGACAGTGCCAAGCAGTCCTAAAAAAGGAGCCAAGCTCACAATGGTCGATAAAATATAGAGATTTTTCTCAAGTCCGTTTATTTCAGAGGCGATAGCTGCCTGCATCTGCGATTCTATGAAAGCGACATCTGTTGGGGATAAAAAGACATGTTCTTTTGTCTCCTGCGCCCCAAATTTTTTATTCTTATTTAAGATATCGATCGTTTGTTTTTTAAAGACTTGATAAAGATGAAAAAATGGGTTTGTTTTTTTCTCATCTAAAGAAGCGGTATAATTAACATTTAATAACTGATTTTTTTGAGACTGGATTTCCTGGTAAAATTTGACGCCATTTTTTTGAACAGCTCGTAAACTCAAAAATTTATAGATAATTAAAACCCAACTAATAATAGATAAGGATATTAATCCTATAAATATGAGTTTGCCCAAGAAATCAGAATGCGTATAAGCATCAATAAAGGGATTACTAGCTAAAACAAAAAAATGATTTACAAACATTATAAAATCCTGTATACTGCGTCATATTACCGAAATCTATTGATACATTAAAAAAGGAGACTTGTCAAGGCAATGAAGCATTTTTTACACTCTATCCTCATGACTTTTGCTATTCTTTTTGCAGTTCAATTAGATGCAAACGAAAAAACCGTAAACCCAATCACCCAAATCCAAGAAAATTTAATAGGTGATGATCAGGAACCAGTTCACATAGAAATTCTTCATGAAAATGCCACGATTGAAGAAGGAAAACCTTTCTCTTTAATCGTCCGTCTTAACATCGACGATAAATGGCACACTTACTGGAAAAATCCGGGCGATTCGGGAATGCCCGTCTCAATTGATTGGACATTGCCGGAAGGGTTTGAAGTAAAGGCTATTCATTGGCAAGCGCCGGAGCGCTTCGATCATGATGCAGTAGTTGGTTTTGGCTATGAAAAAGAGATGGTTCTTCTGGTCGACATGCAAGCTCCTGCTAAATTGACCCAGGGTTTGACGACAAGCTCCCAAATTCCGCTGTCTGCAACCGTTAACTGGCTTGCCTGTTCCGATATGAATTGCTTGCCGGGAAATACGGAAATTGCGACTACTCTAACTGTCTCTGCCGAAAAACCACTTGCAAAATCTGGAGAGTATTTTAAGGAGATACGAGAGACTCTTCCAGCAACAAATGATTGGGATATAAAGGCTCATGCAGCGGACAACAATTCAATTCAATTAAAGATCCAAGCGCCAAAAGAGCATCAAAATCTTTATACGAGCAGTTATTTTTGCCCCGAAGAGTCAGACGTCATTGATCATAAAGCGCCAAATACTTTTGAAGTTTCTAAAGATCAAGATTGTCATTATCAGATTTCTTTAAACAGATTGCAGACAAATCAACATATAAAAGGCGTTCTTGTTCTAATTTCTGAAAGTGAAAGCGGTCCTATCAAAAAATCTTTAGCGATCGACCTCCCCATTAAAGATGACGCATTGATTGGGTATTTAGACCCTTCTGAAGTGACAAAAAAACCCATAAACTTAGACGAAAATTTAGAAGAAATGCAAGAACCTGCGTCTGAATTTGAGGGAAATTTTGGAAAAGCGCTTTTCTTTGCTTTTATCGGCGGAATGCTGCTCAACTTAATGCCTTGCGTGCTGCCGGTTCTTTCCTTAAAAATTTTTAGCTTTGTCAAAATGTCAGGTGAAAATAGAGCGCTTTGCTTTAAACATGGTTTAAGTTTTTCTGTTGGCGTACTTGTTTCTTTTTGGTTTCTTGCAGGAATGCTCCTTATTTTACAAGCATTGGGATCCTCTGTCGGTTGGGGATTTCAGTTGCAAGAGCCGATTTTCGTAGCTATTTTGGCCTGCGTTATTTTTGTTTTAGGCCTTAATCTCTTTGGAGTCATGGAAATTGGAACGAGCGTCACCTCTTTTGCAGGGAACCTCAAGACCAAAAAAGAAGGGCTAACAAGCTCTTTTTTCAGCGGTGTATTGGCAACTGCGATTGCAACTCCCTGCACAGGCCCCTTTTTAGGCTCTGCAGTAGGTTATGCAGTGACGCTCCCGTCTTACCTTGCTTTACTTATTTTTACAGTACTTGGCGCCGGAATGGCTTTTCCTTATCTACTCTTGTCAGCTTATCCAAACCTTCTTCGCTTTATCCCAAAACCTGGAAACTGGATGATCACATTCAAGGAAATCATGGGCTTTATCATGATGGCAACAACAATCTGGCTCTTGTGGGTGTTTGAAGCAGAAACAAGTACTTTAAGCATGATGCTGCTCATTGGCGCTCTTCTTCTTTTAAGCATTAGCTGCTGGATTTATGGAAAATGGACATCCCCTTTAAAGAAAAAACGGGTGCGCAAAATCGGCTTTTTATTAAGTCTTGCCTTTGTTGCACTTGCGCTCTTAACCATTACAGCAGCCACTAAATCAGAATTTACAACAAGTAGCGTAAGTAAAGAAAATGAAATTGCATCTGCCTGGGAGCCTTTTTCGCCTGAAAGAGTCAAGGAGCTTCAAGCACAAGGCATTCCCGTTTTTGTCGATTTTACGGCCAAATGGTGTTTGATCTGCCAAACAAACCACATGAGCCTGACAACAAATCAGGCAGAAGATAAGTTCAAAAAAGCAGGCGTTGTGAGAATGAAAGCAGACTGGACAAAAAAAGATGAAACCATTACAAAAGAGCTTCGAAAATTTGGCAGAAACAGCGTCCCTCTTTATGTTCTTTATGGAACAGAGCCGTCAGAAAAACCAAAAGTATTGCCTCAAGTGCTGACATCTGATACTGTCTCGCGTTATTTGGATGAACTTAATTAATGAAAGACTATTTTATAGATTCCCACGCCCATCTCACCTGTGATGAGGCAACGCTTTCAAGATTGCCTGAAATTCTACTGCGCGCAAGTGATCATAACGTAAAAAAAATTGTCAACATCTGCACAACTCTTGAATCTCTTGAAAAGGGTTTAGAGCTAAGAAAAGAATACCCCTGGATTTTTAACAGCGCAGCCATTACTCCCCATGATGTTGAAAAAATCGGGGAAATTAGTTTTGCAAAAATCGCAGCAGAAGCAAAAAGCGGCAATCTTATCGCAATTGGAGAAACGGGTCTAGATTATCACTACACACACTCCAACGTTGAAATTCAAAAGGATTTTTTAAGGCGTTATTTGCATTTAGCGCTTGAGTGCAAGCTGCCTGTCATTATTCATTGCAGAGAAGCCTTCGATGATTTTTTTCAAATTTTAGACTCTGAATATCAAGTAAATAACAAACATGCACTAGGCGTTCTCCACTGCTTTACAGGCACACTAAAGGAAGCTGAAAATGTGTTAAAGCGAGGCTTTTATCTCTCTTTAAGCGGTATTGTCACCTTTAAAAAAAGTTTAGAGCTTCAAGAAGTTGCCAAAATGGTTCCCTTAAACCAGCTGCTGATTGAAACGGACACCCCTTTTTTAGCGCCTCAAAGTAAAAGAGGCAAAGCGAATGAGCCTGCCTATCTTGTTGAAACAGCAGACTTTATAGCTAAATTAAAAGGCATTTCCCTAAAAGCCCTGATGGAAGCCACGTCAGAAAATGCAAATAATCTTTTTGCTTTTGATAACGCTTAAGCATAATCCTATTCCTAACAAACCACTTTTTTGTATACACTGATGAAAAACAAGTACCCAGGGCGTTGCCCTGGGCTGTTGCAATTTAAGACCTTCGGTCTATAAGCAACTCGTATAATCCTGAATAGCCTGAAAGGCTCAAAATTGCAACAGCCCAGGGCAACGCCCTGGGTATTAACGAGTTAAATTATGCAGGCTGAAGGCCTGCAATTGAAAAAAACGGCTAAGCAAAGGGATATATTTTGAGAATTTATTTTTTAATAATCACGTTAATCTTTAATTTACACTCTTTTGCAAATGCGGAAGAGCAAAACGCGGCCCAAGTTGAAGCTTTGAACAAAATTGCAGAATTTGTGCATCCCAATATGGCAGAAGTGTGGAAAACTTTTTTTTCAAACTTCGAAGCTGATAAATTGAGCGAATGGAATTTCTCAGAAAAAACAGGTAGTTTTTGCATGACTCTAAAAACCCCTCTCAAATTTTGGGTGCCTGCTTCAAAAGCGACTTCCGAACCAAGACCGGGCTCCATTTTAATATTTGGAGTTGGCAACAGAGTAGAAGGAAGGTTAAATCCGCAAAAACAAAGCATCGAATTTAACAGAGGGTTTCAAATTTATTGCAAATACAAAATCGGCTTTATCACAGTGCCCATCACCGTCGATGTCTATAGCCTCGCCTACAAAAATAACGATCTCATTACTTTAGAAGCAGGAAGAGCCGGCTTTTCTGAAAAGCGGAGCAAGCCTTTTGAAAAATACATCTCTTCATGGACCCATCCGGAAAACGTCGTTTTAGGCGACTACACCACCTACCTCGACCTAAAATCCAAATAAACATTAAAGTGCTTTCAAAGATTTTCTAGTTTTTTTAACCAATTATCAAAATGAGTGCATTGATTTCGAATCTTCTCCAATCCTATAGATTGAGCGATTATGGAACCATGAAGCGGTTTTTCATAGTCAGGGCAATATTTTAAAATACGCTTAGACGGTGCTGTTTCAGAACCATTATTCACATGTTCTGGTGTTTGAAATTGATCTATCTCTTTTCTTAATTTATCAACAGTTTCCTTTTCAAACCAATCTTCAAAGGCCTTCAGCTCACTAAAAAGCAATGCTTCAAATTCATGAAGTGAAATATAAGGAATAAAGTTAATTTGATTGATATCTTTGCTCCATTCTTTTTCTAAATGATTTGCTTTCTTGTATGGATCTGAAATTTTAGCCACATCATTATATCCAGGAAAATCTGTTGGTAATTTAAAAAAATCAAACATTGTCGTCACAAAGGATCTACGATTTTCTTTACATTTTTCTTCAATTTGCCAATTGATTTTTTTATAGCTTGAAGCTCCACCCTTACCTTTTGCGCTCGTTCGAATTAAAATTGGAATTAACCAGAGATTTTTTTAGCAAAAGGTATCTGTAGTATATCTCGAATAAAAGTCTCTTCTGTTTGGCCTTCGACAAAAATATAGATGTGTATACTCATAAACTAGGACGGCCACCTAATATGTTTTTTTTCCAGAGGTCGCCAAGAGTATATTCTTTTAGCCATTCTTCTAAATCACTATTAGATAAACGACGAATTTCAGAAGATCCTTTATTACGATTTACAACAAGAATATCTTCAGGATCAAATTCGCTTACTAAATCTGAAGATTGTGTGGAAATAATGAGCTGTTTTTTTGTGGAAATTGAACGAATAAGCCCCGCCAAAACTCCTATTGCATAAGGATGCAGCCCTAATTCCGGCTCATCAACTAATATCGTTTCCGGTTGTAATTCAGGGGGTTGAAGAAAAACAGTAGCTAGACATATAAAACGCAAAGTGCCATCAGACAGAATATGTCCTTTCCATGGTATATCTTGTCCTTTCTCAAACCATTCTAACTCAATCATATCAGGATTGTTTAATGAAGGACGAAGCACAAAATCTCCGAAAAAGGGAGCAACAAGCCGAACAGTATTTACAATTTTTACATATGAAGCATGATGATGTTCTTTAAGAAAAAAAAGAAATGCAGCTAAATTTGAACCATCAGCCCGTAAGTAGATATTATCCCCTATATTATGCAATCTTTTAATAAGGGAAGATTTACTTGTATCATGAAAGTGATAAACCCGCCATTGCCTCATGGATTGGCCAATGTAATTCTTAGTAACAGAACCAATTCCTTGATTAGTTTTAGATTCAAAATGACCACTACCTAAAGATATTCTAACTAAACCATTTGAATAAGATTCATCAAAAAACATCAGTCGATTATCAAGGGTTGGTTTTAATGTTGCAATATAGCTATCATTACCAAAATACAATCCAAATTCAAGACGATCCGTTACTTTTCGGCCAAAATGAAGAAGGGCATCAGGTCCTCCCTGTTCACTTATGTAGGCTTGAAATTTTGCTTCATCATCAAATATTTCTCGAAGCATACGAAAAAAATTAATGAAATTTGACTTTCCAGCGCCATTTGAGCCTATTAAGATATTTAAGCTTCCAAGATCAACCTGGATATCATCAAAGGATTTATAGCCCTTTAATACAACCTTATTTATTTGCTTACCATTATTAACAGGTTTCATATTTCACACAAAATTGGTAAAAAATTCATTCACAAAGTTCTCACTTTTGGTTGTAAATCATAGCAAACCTAACATTTGAAATCATTACAATTATTTTATTTTTACAATTGCATAAAAAAGTCTAGATATCTACACGTTTTTTTTGTACAATATCAAAGTTCCTTACTTTGCTAAAGATATTTTATGCTTATTGATCTTTCTCCACTAAAGTCTCCAAACTTCAGAAAGCTGTTTTTGGGGCAATTGATTTCAGCTTTTGGCTCTCAAATGACTGCTATCATTATCCCTTTTCAAGTTTATTTCTTAACAGAGTCAGTGTTATGGACAGGTTTGATCAGCGGAGTGGAATTTGTTTTTCTTTTTATTTCAAGCCTGATCGGCGGCGTGCTTGCAGACCGTTTTGACAAAAAAAAGGTGCTCATTTTTGCTGAAGCGATTCTTTGTATTATCCCGATAGGTCTTGCGATCAATGCTCATTTTGAACATCCGAGCATGTTAGCTATTTTCTTATTAGCAGGCTTTGCTTCCTTTATGAACGGTATTCATCGTCCGGCCCTTGAAGCGCTCACCCCACGGCTTGTCAAAAAGGAAGATTTGGCAAAGGTAAGTGCTTTAGCGCCAACCAGACATATCCTGACCACCATTTTAAGCCCTCTTATCGGTGGCGTTTTAATTGTTAGCATTGGTGCTGCCGCGACTTATCTGATAGATGCCCTTACTTTTTTTGTCTCTCTTCTATTTTTGTTATCCATTCGCTACCAAGGGATACATGCCGGAACGCCCCACCGCGTCACTTTAAAAAGTTTTTTTCATGAGCTCATGGAAGGAAAGCGCTACATTCAATCAAGGCCGGACATCTTTGGCAGTTATGCAGTTGACTTTATTGCTATGGTTTTTTGCAATCCAGTTGCTTTATATCCCGCTTTGGCAACAGCCTTTGATCGGGTAGATGCATTAGGACTATTATATGCGCTACCATCCACAGGCGCCCTTTTAATGACTGTTTTTTCAGGCTGGACTCTAAATGTTAAAAGGTGCGGTGTCTTTATTATCTTTGCAGCTACTTCTTGGGCCTTTTCCATGTTTTTTGTGGGAATGGCGCCGGCATTTGCTTGGCTTCTTTTTGGATTGTTTTGTGCAGGTTACTTCGACATGATGAGCGGTGTTTTTCGGATGACTCTTTGGAATGAGACCATTCCAGAAGAGGTCAGAGGTCGCATGGCAGGCTTTGAAATGTTAAGCTACATGAGCGGGCCATTACTAGGAAACACTTTGCTTGGTTTCATGGCGGATCATTACGGAATTCAATTAAGCCTTGCAATAGGGGCATTGATTGCTCTACTTGGGCTGCTGCTCTTTAACATATGCAACCCCGCTTTATGGCACTTTAAACGCACTCCACTCACCAGCCACTCAAACTAAAAAGGTTTTGAATCATGATTCGATTGATTATTTTATTTTCATCTGTTTTAATGAGGGCTGCTCTTTTTGCGGAAATGACGCCGGAGGCAATTGTGATGAACAACCTGATTGCCATCACAAAAAAAAGCGTTGAGATGCAAGAGAAGATCAAGATGGAGCTTGCCACTTATCAAAAATACAACCTAGATTTTATTCAAAACCCAAATGATAAAGAACTTCTCTTTCAAACCATTAAATCAGCAGACCGTTTATTTAGGAGTATAAATGAGGCTCATTTAACTGACAACTTTTCTCCTGAATTTCTCAATGAACTCACGCTTTTTTCACAACTTGCCAAAAAAAAGATTGAAAAATGACCTTACAGAAATCCTTACAGCAAGCCCGTAACGAAATTACCTTCATTGATCGTAAAACGCACCAAAAATGCGTAGAAAAAGTCTATGGAGAAGCTGCCTTAAAGCTTCTTTATGGAGATGATCTCATCGCAAAAATCATCGGAATTCCTCTTTTACACCTACTTGTCAAAAATCCTATCTTTTCAAGAGTTTACGGCTTTTTTCAAAAATGCAGATGGAGCCGCAAAAAAATCAAACCATTTATCAAAAACTTTGATATTGATCCATCAGAATTTCTTTTGCCGGTGGATCAATTTAAATCTTTCAATGATTTTTTTATTCGAAAATTAAAACCGCAAGCAAGACCCATTGAACAAGACAAAAACGCTGCCATTATCCCGGCAGATGGCAGATACCTTTTTTATCAAAACATCGCTGAAACGGACGGCTTTATCGTCAAGGGTCAAAAATTCAATCTGGAAACTCTTTTAGAAGATCCATCCCTTGCCAAAAAATATGCCAAAGGCAGTATGATCATTGCAAGGCTTTGCCCAACGGATTATCATCGTTTTCATTTTCCTGCAGACTGCGTTCCATCTAACGCTAAAATGATCAATGGTTGGCTCTACTCTGTCAACCCGATTGCCATTAAAAAAGATATCCATATTTTCACGCAAAATAAACGCTCCATTACAGAACTTGACTCTGAACTTTTTGGGAAAATTCTATTTTTGGAAATTGGGGCAACTAGTGTCGGATCGATCCATCAAACTTATACTCCTTTTCAAAGCCAAATGAAAGGCGATGAAAAAGGCTATTTTTCCTTTGGCGCCTCTTGCCTGATTTTGCTTTTTGAAGAAGGCTCTTTGATTCTTGATGAAGACCTGCTTTTAGCTACAAATAAAGGGTATGAGATGAGATGCCTGATGGGTCAAAAATTAGGCAGCAAAAATTAAGTTTGCTTTGAAACGACAGTAAGACTATACTGCAGTATTACTGAAATTTAAAAAAGAAGTTTTACCATGTTTGGATTTTTAAAAAAAATTTTTGGAACTGCCCAAGACCGTCTTCTACGTAAATATTTTAAAATCGTCGATCTTGTCAACGCCTTTGATGAAAAGTATAACCTCTTAAGCGATGAAGAATTAAGAAATAAAACAGTCGAATTTAAAAATCGCTTGACCAAAGGTGAAACTTTAGATGACCTCCTTCCAGAAAGCTATGCGGTCGTCAAAAATGCGTGCCGCCGTTTAAGCGGAACTGACATACACGTCTCCGGCTATGATCAGAAATGGGATATGATTCCCTATGATGTGCAAATAGTTGGCGCAATTGCGATGCATTACGGAGCTATCGCTGAGATGATGACAGGAGAGGGTAAAACATTAACTGCCAGCATGCCGCTTTACCTTAACGCCTTATCCGGAAAACCGGTTCACCTTGTCACTGTAAACGACTATCTAGCAGCGCGTGACTGTCAATGGGTTGGAACCATTTTCCGCTGGCTTGGTCTGACAACTGCAGCCCTTACAAACGACGTACCAACAGAAAACCGAAAAAACCTCTATGAAGCTGATATCGTCTATGGGACGGCTTCTGAATTTGGTTTTGACTATCTTCGCGATAATTCCATGGCTTCCAGAAAGGAAGAACAGGTACAGCGCGGCTATTATTTTGCGATCATCGATGAAGTGGACTCCATCTTGATTGATGAGGCAAGGACACCGCTGATTATTTCAGGGCCGGTTCCTGTCAGCCGTCAAATGTATGATGAATTAAAAGTACAAGTATCAGAACTGGTTCGCCTCCAAAGAGAATTTTGCAACCGTTTGAGCCTCGATGCCAAAAAGGTTCTAGAGAGGCAAGAGACACAACAAAATGAAACTGCTCCTGGCGCAAAAAAAGATAAAAAACAGCTGGAAATAGAACAAGAAGCCTTTCGTAAACTCTGGCTTGTCGGCAAAGGAACGCCTCGCAATAAGGTCTTAAAGCGCTTTAAAGAAGACCCTGATATGAGGGCAGCGCTCGATAAGCTCGATCTTTATTACTATTCAGATCAAAATAAAGAAGAAAAAGCCCAAATCTTGGCTGAACTTTACATGATCATCGATGAGAAAAATAGCGAGTTTGAACTGACAGATAAAGGTGTTGCCCTCTGGCAGGAAACAAGCGGCGGTAAGGGCGATGAATTTGTCATGCTCGATATCGGACATGAATATTTCTTGATTGATCAGGATGACCTTTTAAGCGAAGAGCAAAAAGTTCAAAAAAGACTTGCTCTTCAAGAAGAAGATGCCAAACGAAAAGAGCGCTCTCATAATTTAAGACAGCTTTTAAGAGCTCATCTTCTGATGGAAAAAGATGTGGACTACATCATCCAGGAAGAAAAAATTGTCATTATCGATGAAAATACAGGAAGAACTCAGCCAGGGCGCAGATTTTCAGACGGCCTGCATCAAGCAATTGAGGCTAAAGAGGGCGTTGCTATCCAGAAAGAAACACAAACCTATGCCACCATCACGCTGCAAAATTATTTCCGCATGTATAACAAGCTTGCAGGCATGACAGGGACAGCTACTACTGAAGCTAATGAATTTAAATCCATTTATAAAATAGATGTTCTTGAAATCCCCACTCACCGCCCATGCAAAAGAGCAGATGTCAACGATCAGATTTACATGACTGAGCGGGAAAAATACAATGCGATTTTAAAAGAAGTAAGAGAAATCCATGAAAAAGGACGCCCTATTCTCATTGGAACTGAATCTGTAGATATTTCAGAAAAACTCTCCCGTATTTTTAGGCAAAATAAACTGGAACACACCGTCTTAAACGCAAAGCAGAACGAAAAAGAGGCTGAGATCATTGCTCACGCAGGAAAACGAGGCGCAATTACAGTATCTACCAACATGGCAGGACGAGGAACGGACATCAAACTGGAAAAAGGCGTTGCTGAAATCGGCGGACTTGCTGTCATTGGCACAACGAGGCATGAATCTCGCCGTATTGATCGCCAGTTAAGAGGAAGAAGCGCTAGACAAGGAGATCCTGGAAGCTCTTTATTCTTTGTGTCTTTTGATGATAGGTTGCTTCGCTTGTTTGCCTCTCCAAGACTTACCTCCATTTTGCAAAAATTCAGACCACCGGAAGGAGAGCCAATTTCCGCTGGTATTTTAAATAAATCGATTGAAACTGCACAAAAACGAATCGAACAGCGCAATTACACCATCCGCAAACACACTCTTGAATATGATGATGTGATGAACAAACAGCGCCAAGAAATCTACGCTTTTAGAAATGAGGTCTTAAGCACAAAAGAGATAGAGCCGCTTGCTCTTGAACTGATTGAGAGTGTCATTGGAACTGCTGCAGACCAATATTTCCAAAGCAGGTCTGATGAGGGCGCTTGGGATCCTGAAGGCTATCGTGATTTTCTTATGAGACATTTTCCTGTCTCTTTTCCTGAAGGCTTTTTTGATGATGATCATGCAGACATTTCAGACTTAGAGCAAAAAGCGTCTGAAAAAATCTGTCAGGCCTTTAAAGAAAAATTGGCCCGTGAATATGATAAAATTCCAAAAGATAGTGGAATTGACCCTCAAAAACCAGCAAATGAAGCTGTGCGCAATTTAATCATCCGCAAGATTGACACGCTCTGGCAAGAACATCTTTTGAAAATGGACCATCTTCGTACAGACGTCAATTTACGCACTGTAGGTCAGCGCGATCCGCTGACTGAATTTAAGCATGAAGCGTTTAACATGTTTGATGAATTTGGCCGCACCTTAAAAACTGAAATTGCGCAAGATCTTTTCCGTTTTGAAATCATTACAAGGCCGCCACTATCGATCCAGCAGATACTCGGTCAACTTCAGATGGAAACAAACAGATCTTTTGCAGCAGAACTCGACCAAGAATAGCACTCTTGCAAAATTAGCTTTGTTTGAAAAAATTAATGATTTTTGAGCAGATTTTTTGCTAAATTATAGTGTTGACATATAGGTGTAAGCATTTTTTTTCAACGCAAAGACGCAAAGGCGCAAAGATAGAGCATCTAACGTTTTTGTATGTCTAAAGGGTAGCATTAAAAGTATTTGCCAAATTTTTTGAAAAAAAATTTGGCAACTGAACTTCCCAAAAAAACTTCGTTTTTTTGGGAAATTAAATCTACGTTGAATGCAAACTTAAAATTATGAATAAAAACTTGGATGCTCTACCTTTGCGCCTTTGCGTCTTTGCGTCTTTGCGTTGAAAAAAATGCTTACACCTATATGTCAACACTATTTATATCCTACAAGTTTGCCTTAAACTACAATCTTAGCTTAAGGCATAGAATAACTAAAATTGTTATTACTATAAAGTTGGTTTAGTTTATGATTCATTCAATATTTACTGATGTTGAACAAGCTTTGAGGAATCAGGAATCGTTTCTAATTGGTGATAGGAATGTCCAAACCATCAAAAAAACTGAAATCGTCTCAAGGATTATCCACCATTTCAGTGGTCATGATCTTCTCTGGTTTAAAAAAAATGCAGTTTGGTTGACTGAAAGCTTAAAGAGCAAACATGAGTTTGAGCCTGGGAAAGTAGCTGCTGCTGTTAAATCCTTCTTAAGACAATACCAAAACTATCATGCATGCGAAGAATTTAAAAATTGCAGTCTTGAATTGCTTGCCTCTAAGTTAAATATCGATTCCAGATGCCTTGATGAGAAGATCAATCCGGGATTTATCGCATTTGCAAAAAAGAATTATCTCTACAATAGTTTAGAGACTTACAATCATCAACTTCTTGTAGATGAAACAACCTTTGAAATTAAAATCAAATACCGCAATGAATATATTCCCTGGGGGCACGCAAAAAGGATCATCGATGGTTTTTTGCAAGAAAATGAACAAAAAAACAAATTAAATGAGCCCTGTTCTCCTTGTCTTTATGGCCGTAAAGGTATCCAAAACAAGGATCGCTATAATTGGGAAAACCTAAAGAGTTTTTTAAAAGGAGATGTGGCAAATTGGGCTGATCATTTTATCAAAGATCCCTTAATTTTTGATGATAACAATGAAGGCTATATCATGGAATTTTGTTCATCAGCAACAGAAAAGGCTCCTCGCATCCTTGCAGGTGATCACACTTGGATAAGGCTTTATCAATTCAAGAAAACCGATGAAAAAATCATTGGCAAAATGCACAGCATAGGGCTTTACAGGCCTAGCAAACATCATTTTTTCATCGACAACTTCTGGATGCCTTTTCGCATAAAACAAGGCTACATCACTCAAGATATCAGCGAAGAGTGGGGCATCAATACCCAAATCAGAACAGTTGCAAAACGCATAACAGCCACTACCTATCAAAAGATCATGACAAAAGTTGCAAATGACAAAAAAATCAATCGTACTATTTTTCATCTTTTTCAGCATAACTGCGATGAGTATGTTGTAAAACTTGCCGAACTGGATCTGCTGGAGTTACCTACAAAAAGACATTTTCTTAAATTATTCACTTGCATTCATCTGGAAAAGAGCTTCTTCAATCAATTAAACGAATGGTCAAAACCTGTTCGAATGGCAGTTGCGGTCATTCTTGGAATTTTTTGCGTTTTCGGCTATTTAATGACTCCTTTCCTTAACCTGATTTTTTATTTGATCGGTTCCGGACGTGTGGATACAAGCATTCAAGACCCAACTGCCCGGCCTGTTCTTTCTTCTTTTGCCGATCTTTTCAATATGGAAAAGCTCTATGTCTACTCTCCTTGGGTGCTTGGACACATCGTAAAAGATGATGTGGAGCATTGGCGACAAGAAGAGATTAAAAAACTTGGAAACAGCAAAGAAGAGCAGGAGAAAAAAAATGAAATCCTGTTTGACTTTCCTCCGCATCTATACCGAACATAAAATTACAAAAAAAATATTTACATAAAAATAAATATTATCCTATCCTCCAAATTTCATCAAAACTTGGGGAGGTTCATCTTGAAACTTATTAACTTACTTACAATCTTTATATTTACATCCATTCTTTCAATAGATTCTCTTGCTGCTGACACATTTTTAGACAGTAAAAGTTTCAGTGTCACCTTTAATCTCTCTCAGGAGCATTATCTGACAGTTTCAGATCTGGATTTCAGAATTAATCCCGGCATGCAAATGGAAGATGAGTTCACCCCCATTGAATCTACCACAGGAAGGATTGTAGCCTATTCCAATTCACCATCCGGCCACAGCGCCATTATTGTAGCCTCAGACAACATCTTTCTCTCAGATGATGGCTACTCCTTTTTAATGCGCGGATCTTACAATGACAATCCTTTTGTCATTCCATTCATTTTAAATAGTTCCTTCAATCCAGATGGGTCTATTGCTCCCAATGGTGTCAGGCAAATTTTCCCTGGCGATGTTATAATCGATGTGGATGGAAGTCCTGAAAATCACCGGGTTGTCAGGGATTTATGGGCGACTTTAATCTATAATAGTGACATCTCTGAAGTGCCTCCGGACTACTACAAGGCCTCTTTAACGCTTATTCAGTTTTCTACAGACAACCTATTCGGAGAGTAGATTTAATCCCCTCCACCCTAAAAAAAGAAGGGGGAGGGAAAGACCCAAATAAACATACCAATAGCTTGCATTCCACTTTAATATGAGAGCGTTATTTTGCGAAAAGACGAGCATAAAAACGCCAAATAAAAGCAAAATGGAGCCTAAAAAAAGAAAACTTAAAATAGCGACAACAGATTTAATTGAGACATCTTTAACGATTTTTTCAGATTCTTCATCTGCCTTGTTTCTTAAATCTATCTCATGGGAAGGAATTTCTTTTTGAGGCTCTTCCTCAGAAATATTGTAGGGAGGAATCAAAATACTATAGCCGCGACGCTGGCCCTCATCTGGAAGCGGACTTAAATAGACGCTGCAGGACGGACAGTTTTCTTCTATGAGGGTTACATTGCTTTCGCAATTCCAGCATGTTTTTTGTTTAGGATTGTCATGCATGACGAACCTTCTTAATATATTAATCTGATCTTACAATTCTCTGATTGTTTATGCAAACAAAAAAATCAATTTGAGAAATAATTTCAAATCTGATCATGATGCGTCCAAACGATAAAAAGGAGAAAACGATGAATGCTTTAAATTCCATACAGGAAAGATTAGTGTCGGGCTCACCTCAAGCAGGATGGACAGAAGGGGTGGCTGACTGCTTTTTAGCACTGCCTGCATTTATGTGGAGGGAGAAAAATGTCAAATTAATAAAAGATGATTTTCATGAACTAAAGGTAAGCTATACAGCCGCATCTATCATTATGGACCTAGTAACTAGCAAAGATGCAGTCGAAGATGAGAGATTTATATTTGCATGCTTGATAGGAGTCCCTGTTTTTAGTATCGGTTATGCTGTAAGCGCAATCATTGCAGCGCCTTTACTTGCTGTTGGACTTCCCTTAAAAGAGATTGCCCTTGTGACAGATCCGCAAGCTTTAGCTTATAACAATCTGGCTGTAAAACATTTAAATGATCTTGAAGATATGAGTGAAATAGATCGATCTCTGCAAGATGGCTGTATGTTTGCTCCTTACGGCCATGCAAACAAAATACGGCAAGAAAGGCTCAAATCATTAAATCAAGAGCTGCAGGATAAAAGAGCTTCACTCAAAAATGAAGAAGCGATGCTGACATTTATAGAGAATGATATGCAAAATATGTCAGAGTCAAAAGAGCAGCTAGACCAAAAAAAGCTCATCCTCTTTTCCACATCTTCTAATTCTGCAAGCCCTATCTCAAAGAATCAATTGCAGCAAAATATCCTTTTGCGTCAAACTGCAGTCACAAAAATTGAAGATGAGATCTTGTGCATTAACACTCAAATAAAAAAACTTCGTGAATTGCCTGAAAAGTTTATGAGTGAGGCGAGACAACTTACGATGAGCGAGACTTATACTTTGATATAAAAAATGGCTTAAAAATGGAAGATACATTCGATATTATCGTCATAGGCGGAGGCCCGGGAGGCTATCCTGCCGCAATAAAAGCGTCTCAACTTGGGAAAAAAGTTGCGCTTGTAGAAGCAAATGAAATTGGAGGCACTTGCCTAAATAGAGGCTGCATTCCTTCAAAAACGCTAATTTCAAACGCTGAAGTTTTAAAGAAAATCAAGCAAGCTGAAAAATTTGGAATTTATGTCGATAAGGTTCAATTTGATTTTGATAAAATGATCGATAGAAAAGATGAAGTCATTGATAAGGTGAGGACAAGCCTAACCAATCTTGTAATATCTAATGGCGTGACGATCATTGAAGGATTTGCAAAATTTGTCTCTCCAAAAGAAATTAAAGTTACCGGCAAGACGAATGCTATTCTAAAGGCTGATAAAATCATCATTGCAACAGGCTCTGAGCCGCAAAATATTGCAAGCTTTCCTTGCGATCATGAATACATTTTAGATTCTACAGATATTTTAAATAGGCGAAAACTCCCTAAAAAACTAGCCATCATCGGAGGCGGCATTATTGGGTGTGAGTTTGCATCGCTCTATGCGACTTTTGGAGTAGATGTCACGATATTTGAAATGATGTCCCGTATCATACCCATGGAATCTGCCAATATCTCATCCGCATTGGCTGCAGCTTTTAAAAAACAAGGCATTCAGATGGAAACAAATGTTTTGGTGCAAGGAATTGAGCGGACAAAAGATGGCATTCAAGTAAGACTGCAAGATAACAAAACTTTCGATGCTGATATTGCCTTGGTAGCAGTTGGAAGGAAACTCAACACAAACAATATTGGTCTTGAAAAAGCTGGCATTGCTGTTTTAAAAAATGGCATGATAGCCGTAAATGATAAGATGGAGACAGATGTGCCCGGCATTTATGCGATAGGCGACATTGCCTCAAAATGGTTACTTGCACACGTTGCCTCTCATCAAGGCCTCGTTGCTGCAAGCAATGCTGCAGGAATTCCAGCCAAGATGCATTACAACTCCATTCCATCCGTTATTTTTACAGTTCCCGAAATCGGAACTGTGGGCTTAAGCTTAGAAGATGCCATTGCCCAAGGGTATCCTGCAACAATTGGCGCTTATCCTTTTTCAGCTCTTGGCAAATCACAGGCCAATTTGGAGACTGAAGGCTTTGCCCAAATTGTCATCGATAAAAAAACAGGTCAAATCTTGGGAGCTCAAGTAATTGGTTATCAAGCATCTGTGCTTATCGCTGAAATGGGAGTTGCCATTGCAAACGAACTGACTGTAGAATCGGTGACAGAAACAATACATGCGCACCCGACAATTGCTGAAAGTTGGGCAGAAGCTGCTCTTATTGCAAATGATACGCCTCTTCATTTTCCAAAAAAAAGTAAGTCAAAAAATCATGATTGAAGTTAAGAAACATAAGCTCAATATTTTGCCTGAAAATCCAGAAAAAGAAGATCCAGAAAGAGAAGGTAGTGAAAAGGCAGTTGAAGACAAAGCAGTTGGCTCAGGCCGTTTTCCCTCATGGCTGCATCGCAAAATTCCGGAAGGGAAAAATATCGTGAAAACCGGATCTATCATTGCTCAAAATAGGCTGCACACGGTTTGCGAAGAGGCAAAGTGCCCAAATTTGCTTGAATGCTGGTCAAAAAAAACGGCCACCTTTCTTATCATGGGCAAAGAATGCACAAGAAGCTGCGGTTTTTGCAGTATCGATTTTTCAAAAAAACCAAAACCTTTAGATGCAGATGAGCCAAAAAGAGTGGCCGAATCAGTAGAAGCGCTCTCCTTAAAACATGTCGTGATCACAATGGTTGCAAGAGATGATCTAATAGATGGCGGAGCTTTACATCTCGTTGATGTAATCAAAGAAATACGCGCTTTAAAAAATGCCCCCACTATTGAAATTTTAACCTCTGATTTTCAGGGTAACAGCCAAGCTCTTGATCTTGTTTTAAAAGCGGAGCCTGATATTTTCAATTATAATATTGAAACGGTGCGCTCTTTAACAGCAAGAGTGCGTCACACAGCGACATATGAGCGCACATTATGGCTATTAAACTATGTCAAAACACACGCCATTCATCAAAATATGCTTGTCAAATCAGGATTGATGGTCGGCCTTGGCGAAGAGGAAATAGAGGTAAAAGAAACAATTTCTGACTTAAAAAATAGTGGATGTGATATCATTACGATCGGACAATATTTGCAAGCTAATCGACATAAACTCCTTGTCAAATCCTTTGTAACGCCTGAACAATTCAAACAGTATGAAGAATATGGCTACAGCATAGGTGTAAGACATATGTATGCTGGGCCGTTTGTAAGATCTAGCTATAATGCAAATGTCGTTTTTAATAATTCTACAATTAATAGTCACTAAAATATGGATAACCCAAACAATCAAGACAACGATTTTCCTCTGACAGATGCTGTAGACCAAGCAATCTTGATGCATCGCGATGCTCATTTTTCAGGCAACTTTGACATCATGCTAGATTATTATAAAAATCCAAATAAAGGTGTGTGTGAGGATTTTGAAATAGATAGAATTATTGCACTTTATGAAACAGAAAGAGAGATGGGAACAAACTTATCTGCTCTTTTACTTTCCGGAAGCGATGCGGAAAAAATTGCAAAATCTAAAGAAATCTATAAAAAATTGCGCGATCTGTATGAGCATTCTAACAAGACACATCCTAACAAGGACAGAAAGGACAAAAAACATGCATTGCTCATTGCCGATTTGATTCTTTCAGAAGATGAGGAGCCTTTAGAAGAAATTGAGGCGATCGTAAATGAAAAAGGGGCGATTGTAAAACCGCTGATTGATCTTTTAAAAGCTGAAGATTTTTACGATCCTTTAATGCCCGGGTATGGAAAAGCGCCTTTACTTGCTGCAAAATGTTTAGGTCTAATCGGGGATAAACGAGCAATCACTTCTCTTTTTGAGGCGCTTGGAGAGGGCGACTTTTTCGATGAAAACATTGAGTTAGAAGCACTTAAAGCAATTGGTGAGCCTGCAAAAGAGTTTCTTTTAAATGTTGTGAAAAGCAGGCCTCTAAATGTTGATAACGAACGGGCGGCAGTTGCCCTGATCCAGTTCAAGGAAGATTTAGAAGTTGCGACAAACTGCTTTAAGCTGCTTTTAGAAGAAGACGTTTTAAAAAACCAGATACTTGCAACCTACCTTGTCATGGCGTGTGAGCATCTCAATCAAACGTCTTACAAAGATGACTTTATTGCCCTTGCAGATAATCAGTCTCTTGATAAAATGATCAGGCTCGACATTAAAAGCCTAACAAAAGAATGGTAAAGGAACTAGTTGCAATATTTCAACACAAAGACACAAAGACACAAAGATACAAAGATACAAAGACACGAAGACGTGGGAATCCAATTGATGATATTATTTGTATTAAGACTTTGTGTCTTCGCACCTTTGTGCCTTTGTGTTGAATTTCTCTAAAAAAATTAGAATTGGATACTAGTTGCAATATTTGTAAATTCGGTATAAATATGGCATGTAAGTTAAGCAAAAAAACAAGAGACTCTTATGAATAAAAATCCCATGATTTTACCAACCGCATTTCACAATCTATTCAGATTTCTTCGCTTCGCCTTTTTATTTTGCTTGCTGGTTCCGCTTTTGACAAGCTGTCACTCTGACAAAACGATTGTGAATGGCCTCGATGAAAGAGAAGCCAATGAAATTCTTGTGTTTCTTGCTTCAAAAGGCATTCAGGCGCAAAAAGCAGAAAGTAAAGGCGGCGGCGGCGGTGGTGGCACAAAAATTGCCACATGGGATATCAATGTGGCAGAAGATACAGCTAATGAAGCAATGGCTGTTTTAAACCAAAATGGACTGCCGAGAAGACGCAGCCAAAATCTTTTAGGAATTTTTTCAAATGTCGGTCTTGTCCCCTCTGCCATGGAGCAGCAAGTGCGCTATCAGGCAGGGCTTGCTGAACAAATTGCCAGCACAATACGTAAAATCGATGGAATTTTAGATGCCGAAGTCCAGATCTCCTTTCCTAAAGAAGATCCTTTAAATCCCGACAAAAAAACAGGTAAAATTACAGCTTCTGTCTATGTCAAACATAACGGCGTGCTGGACGATCCAAACAGCCATCTGATCACAAAAATCAAAAGATTTGTCGAGGCTAGCGTCACAGGGCTTAGTTTTGATAATGTCACTGTCATCCCGGATCGCGCAAGATTTAATGAACTGCCGTCCGTTAACTTGGGAGCCGCAGAAGAGAAAAACTTCGTCTCTGTTTGGGGATTGGTCATTGCAAAAGAATCGCTCTCCAGCTTTAGAATTCTCTTTTTTTCCTTCCTGATTGTCATCATTTCTCTGCTTGTTTCCCTGATTTGGCTTGGATGGAAAATTTTTCCGGTCTTGCAAACTCATGGCGGTATCAAAGAACTCTTTCACTTGAATCCCCTAAAAATCGGTGGTGAAACAGATGTTGCAAAAACAACAGAAGAAAAAGAGCCTGAAGAAAAAAAAGAGAAAGAGAGTGATATCGGACAGGTAGATAAAGACTTCGATCAAACGGAGTAAATGTCAATGATGCAATCCAAAGAATGGTTGATATTCCGAATTCTGACTGATAAGTTCCATAAAGGAACAGGAGAGGCTTTATTAAAAAACATCCCACAAGAAGTACGTGAGGAAGTTTTAAAGCAGCCTCTTGAATCTTCTGATATTTCCCTGTTTTTAGACCAACCGGAAACTCTTATTGAAAAAGTGCATTACTCATGGCTTCTTGATGCTTTTAAAACTATCCCTGAAGCGATACAACCTTCTATTTTGGCGGCCCTAAGCGACGATCAGGCAAAGGGCATTGCAAAAGCATTTAGTCTGCCCTTTAAAAAAATTCACTTAAAACCTATTTTCAAGCGGTTTTTAATCAATGCCCTTTATACGAGGTTTGAAAAGAAGGACATTTTACCAATCGAGTTTCTACCTGAAAATCCCATCACATGCCTCACCACTTTTTCAAAACAGAGGCTTGTATCAATCATCAACTATTTGGGAATTTATGATTTAAGCGAAGAAGTCCGCCATATTGTTGAAAAGAAACTCCTGACAAGCATTTATGCTGCAATCCCTTTAAAAAAACAGCAGTTCCTAAAACAATGCCTCAGTCAAAAAGAAAAAATCGTCACGCCAAGACTTAATTTAAGCAGTTGGAATAAAACCGAACGGGGATTGGAAAAAATATTACATAAACGGGGAATGATCAGATTAAGTCATGCCCTTTCCGGGAAACATCCTGACTTTCTTTGGCATGTGATCCATAGGCTCGATTCCGGAAGAGGCCAAGTGATTGCTGCCCATTATAAACCCCAAGAATCTTCTGCTGTCTCAAATGCACTGACTGCACAAGTAATCAATGTCATCAATTTTTTAAATAAAAAGAGCAAGCTGTGAACAAACATTTTTTTTCTCTTATCAACCAGCCCCAAGCAATCCACATTGCCCCTCAAACAAAATTCGTGCCTGCTGCAGAATTTTCAACGCTTCTCTCTGCTAACAATATTTTAGAACAGGTCAAACAAGACGCTGAAAAATATAAAATAGCAGTGGTGCAAGAATGTGAAAAATTAAAGGAAGTTGCTGAAAAAGAAGGATTTAATAAAGGCTTTCAAGAGTGGGCGTCACATATTGCAAAACTTGAAGAAGAAATTGCAGCTGTTCGCAAAGACTCTGAAAAAATCATTATTCCAATTGCCCTAAAAGCTGCAAAAAAAATTGTGGACAAAGAGCTTGAACTTTCTCAGGAAACTATTATAGATATTGTCTTAAATTACTTAAAAGCGGTTTCTTCACATAAAAAAATTACGATTTATGTTAATAAAAAAGACTTAAACATTTTAGAAGCAAACAGGCAGCGACTAAAAGAGGTTTTTGAAAGTCTGGAAACGCTCTCTTTAAGAGAAAGACCCGATATCGAAACAGGCGGATGTATTATCGAAACAGAAGGCGGAATTATCAACGCGAAACTGGAAAATCAATGGGAACTTATGGAAACTGCATTCAAGAGGATGTTTAAAAATTAAAATTTATCGCTTTTTGGATTCTTTTGGTCGCTTTTCGACTTAAAATTTTAGGGTAATATGTATAATATGACGCCTAAAATTTTAATCGAAAATCGCCTCAAAATAACCGAAAAATCGATGAAATTTTACTTTATAAACACCCTCTTAAAACATTGATGAAAAAATAAATGATTTTTCAAAAAGGTTATTTTTAACAATGCACACGAAACAAATATTTAAATCACTCATCTGTTTTTTAACAATGATAGGGGTGCTTTCCTTTTCTCCAACGGTTCTTTTTTCAGAAGTTGCAGGAGCATCAAACATTGCAGCCTCAAACGTCGGAGTGGCTCCCGGAAAAACGGGATCTTCTCCAGTTGGAAGTTCATCCCTTCAAAGAGTGCCGGCGCCTCCAAAAACTGATAAACCTGCCCCAAAAGGAGCAACAGGCGCACAACCTTCTGCCACAACCTCCTATACAGACGTGCAGTTTCCAATCGATGCCATAAAAAGGCCTTCCTTAATTACACAGGCAGCCTCTTTGACTCTGCTTTCGCTTTTGCCTTTCATCATCATGATTTTAACCTCGTTTTTAAAAATCGTGATCGTACTTTCTCTTTTAAGAAGTGCGCTCGGTGTGCAGCAAGCCCCTCCAAACCAGATCATTAACGGGGTGGCTTTCATGTTAAGCTTATTTATCATGTACCCAACTGTGCTTTTAATGTATGATGCAGCTGAAAAAGCGATGGCAAAAACAAAGGCTCCAGACTCGCTCGTTGCGCCAGAATCATCTGCCTATATTATCGCAGTAGCCTCTGAGGCAAGAGAGCCCTTACGCCTTTTTATCAAAAGAAATTCAAGCATCGCACACCAAGCTCTTTTTTACAGGCTCTCTTATCGTATTTTACCGGAAGATCATCGACCTAATTTAAAGCCGGATGATTTTATGGTGCTGGTTCCAGCCTATATTACAAGTCAGCTAAAAGATGCCTTTGAAATCGGCGTGCTGATTTATATTCCCTTTTTTGTCATCGACCTTGTTACGTCCAATATTTTGCTTGCTATGGGGATGATGATGTTGTCCCCCGTTACCATCTCCATGCCACTTAAACTTTTCTTACTTGTGATGCTAGATGGATGGACATTATTAATTGAAGGCCTCGTAAACACTTTTAGGTAGGTTTAATTTATGTTTCAAACCCAGGCAATCCAATTATCTTATCAAGGGCTTTTGCTGATCCTGATTTTGTCAGCTCCCCCTATTTTAGTGAGTATGTTCTTTGGAATCTTAGTTGCCATCTTCCAGGCGGCAACGCAAATTCAGGAACAGACCTTATCTTTTACAATCAAATTAGTCGCTGTGACTTTGACACTCATGCTGCTTGGGCCGTGGCTTGGGGCGCAAATCATGTCATTTGCGCTCAATATTTTTACAAATTTTCCTCAATGGAGCTTCGTCAGCCAATGACAAAAAACCAGTGATTGAAGGAAAAATAAATGTCTGATGCCTACATTTCATTATTTTTAAATAGCGCCATTTCAGAAGGCAATGTGCTAGGGCCGCTTTCCCTGCTTTTTTTATTTTTTGCAAGATTTTTGCCAATTATTTCTCTTTCGCCCTTTTTTGGATCGCGCGTCTTACCGCACCCTGTAAAAGTGATGTTTGCCCTCACCATGTTTATCGTCTTTTTGCCAAAACTGCTTGTTGTGACAACAACCCCTTTGACCTTTGATTCCATGCTCTTGCTCTATCTTATAAAGGAACTCTTTATCGGTTTTGTGCTTGGATTTATCATTGGCGTGCCTTTCATGATCGTACAAAATGCAGGGATTATCATTGACCACCAAAGAGGGGGCGCAAGCCTTATGGTGAACGACCCTACGATTCAAAACCAATCCTCTCCTCTTGGAACGCTATTTAATTTTATTTTGATCTGCATCTTTTATATGCTGGACGGCCCTTTTTTATTTATTGATGCAATCGTCACATCCTACGATGTCGTACCGCCCGATCAATTTTTTAACAGAAGCTTTTTTGCCTCTGATTCATTCTTCTGGAATCCGCAGATGATAGATCTTTTAAACAAGATGATGGTGATCACGATAAGGCTTGCATCCCCTGCTCTTCTTACCATCTTAATGACCGATGTCTTTTTGGGCATTGCCAACAGACTTGCACCTCAAGTGCAAATCACTTTCCTTGGAATGCCGCTAAAATCGCTTTTAGCCCTCGCTATCGTCTTTTTTGGCTGGCAGCTCTTTACAGACGAGCTCGGCCATGAAATTTACTACTGGCTAAGCTACATCAACAATACCCTCAAAACCTTCAAAGCTGCCATGCCGGTGTAATGACCGTGCCCTAAAAAAACCGTCCTATTCAATCCTTCTCCCATCAATCCTGTCCTTGCCGTGCCCGTGTGCGTGCCCGTGCCCGTGCCCGAAAAAAAACTTGCCCCTGCCCTGGAAGATTATGGTAAAGGTAAGAATTTTTTTTCGGGCACGGGCACGGGCACGCACACGGGCACGGCGAGAAAGATGTTGGAAAGTTAAGAGGTTGCATAGGACGGTCTTATCCTCTATGGCCGAGCGGGATCAAACGCCCAATGAGCTGTGCTAAATCCCATGCTGGCAGCCCAAGCTGCAAAGGCGACTGGATCATAAGCATGCGCATCAAAGTCATCAATACCAACTGAAACTCTTGCGGGAGTAAATCCATAAGTGGCCTCAAGCCAGCTTGCCCAGCCCAATATCCAATTTTGTTCATCTGACATAGGGTTGTAATAAGACATAATGTACATCCTATCCACTGCATTATGGCCGGGAGCCACCGTTGCAGCATCCAAAATAGTTTGAACAACCTGTTGCCATGGAAAATTGGGGCCAAAGCCTGCATTTGTGCAAAGACTTGTCTGTAAATTAGGATCAAGTATCTTAAATGCTTTAATTAAAAGCCCAACTAAATGTTCCTGATCAGTAGATGCATACTCCTCATAGTCAAAATCAACTCCGACAAGCCCATGTGCATGACAAAAATTGACCATTCCTTGAGCCACGGACTGAATATTGTCAGATGTTAAAAAATCCCAACATCTGTCATACATTCCGCCACTTCCACCAATTGACACTTTAACGGCAATCGGGGGGTTCTGTGCTGCACAGTACGCAGTAAAGGCACTTAACTCTGGAGTTAAATTTCCAAAACCATCTAAAGTCGGCTGTCCATCCATTCCTGTTGTCATTGTGCCGACAAAGACATTGATCATGTTTACGCCTGATGGCAGAACAAAAGTAGGCCCTGGAAACCAACTTGTCCAGTCAATATACCAAACTGAATGTTCAATACTTCCCCCAACAGGCGGTGGAGGTGGTGGTGGCGGTGGCGGCTGAGACGCTCCATTTGCAACAGCTTGCAAGTTATTGATGATAGTAGGCGCGCCTCTTGGCATATTTATCATCATCTGAAACGTGGTTGACCCGACGGCAGGAATTGCTCCATTACCGGACAAGTTATTCACAGTCACATTTTGACCGTTGACTGTAAAGACTCCAGAAGATACATGAGTACTTAAAACATATCCTTGAGGCATAGAAAAAGTTGCCGTCCAAGAAGAGGTTGGCGTATTTGTTGGATTTTTCAGGGTAACAGTTGTTTGAAAAGTTGTTGCCCAGACTGTATCAACTTTATAGTTTGAGTTAAGCGCAAATTCTGACGCCACCAAAGTGCTCCCAAAAAAAGCAGCACATAAAACCATCAAAAATGAAAATAAATTGATCATTTTTTTCATAAGAAAAGATCCTCCTGTTAGGATTTTTTACGACTTTATGGCAACCCATGAATTTATGCAATATTTTTTTTGAACAGCCACAAAACCCGCGAAAATCGACTAAAAAATCAATTTTTCGCCACTTTAAATTTTTAAAGCCGCGAAAACAGTATAAAAACTTGACTTTCCGCGGGTTTTATGAGATAATAAATTGAAATGAGGGAAAAATGAAAAAAACAATCGTGGGTAGAGAAGATGAAATCAAAATCCTGAATGAAGTTTATGAATCTTCTGAACCGGAATTTTTAGCTGTTTATGGAAGAAGAAGAATCGGAAAAACCTACCTTATTCATGAATTCTTCAAAGATAAAGGTCTTTATTTTGAAATTACCGGAATGAAAGACGGTACAACTTCTGAACAGCTCTTTCAATTTGCCTATGAATTCTCACGCCAATTCAATCAAGGAAAGTCTATTGTACCGCCAAAAAACTGGGTTGAGGCTTTAAATTTATTACATCAAGCGATTGAAAAAACAGATAAAAATAAAAAAATTATCCTCTTCTTTGATGAACTTCCATGGCTTGCCTCTCCCCGGTCACGATTCTTAAATGCTTTGGAACATTTATGGAATCGTTATCTTTCAAAGACAAAAAATATTGTGATGATTGTATGTGGATCTTCAGCTTCCTGGATCATTAAAAACATTATCAATAATAAAGGAGGGCTACACGGAAGACTTACAAGAAAAATACGACTGCTCCCCTTTACATTATCAGAAACAGAACAGTACCTTAAAGCGCGCCACATTGAATTGGACAGAAAACAAATCATTGATCTTTATATGGCCATGGGAGGGGTTCCAAAATATCTTTCCTATATTACAAGAGGCAAATCTGCAGCCCAAATCATTAATGAGGTCTGCTTTTCTCTCTCAGGAGGCTTATATCAAGAATTTGATAATCTTTATAAATCGCTTTTTGAAGGCTATGAAAACCATATCGCTATCGTTAAAGCTCTTTCTAAATGCACTCAAGGGTTGACAAAAGAAGAACTTTTAGAGGACACAAAATTAACATCCGGTGGGTTTTCAAGCAAAATTATTGAAGAACTCATCGACGCAGGTTTCCTCATCTATGTTCCTTCTTTTAATAAAAAAAAGAATAGCGGAGTCTACCGCCTGATAGATGAATATTCCTATTTTTATTTAACCTGGATCAAAGACAACTCTAAAATAAGCTTTGAAAGTATTGACCCTGAATTTTGGATAAAAAAATATAGGACAGCTAAGTGGGCCACCTGGAGCGGTCTTGCCTTTGAATCTGTTTGCTTTAAACATATTCAAAAAATTAAAAAGGCTCTTGGTATATCAGGAGTGAGTTCAACAGAATCCGGCTGGCGCTATTTTTCCAGAAAAAAAGGAGAACAAGGCGCTCAAATTGATTTGGTAATAGATAGGGCTGATAAATGCATCAATTTATGTGAAATGAAATATAGCGATTCAGAATTTCTAATAGACAAATCCTACGAAGAAAATTTACAAAACAAAAAAAGAATATTTAGAGAGGAAACAAACACAAATAAAACGCTCTTCACAACATTAGTCACAACCTACGGCGTTAAAAAAAATCAGCACTATTTCTCCTCTGTCGACCATCAACTTACGATGAATGATCTATTTTAAAATTATGCAAAAAATAACATACTCGCAAAAACAGGTACCTGTTTTCACTAGTTAACCACAAAAACAGGCACCTGTTTTCTAGACTTAATCAAAAAAATATTTTTTTACTTGAAATAAACAATTTATTACTGTATAATTTGATTTTTAATATAAAATGGATGTTTATGAATAAGATAGAATTAAATGATCAAGTAAATTTAGATAACAATAATTCAATTAACGAAAAAAAAGAAGAAAGCCTTTCATTTGCAATTCAAATTTTAAAAGGGCTGGAAGATCTAGAACATGAATTGAAAACAGCTTTGCCTAATTTTGTAATTCAAGACAAAGCGGATCAACTTGGCCGTTATATCGAAGAAACATTTGCTCCTTTAAATGTCTGTCAAGAATGGCTTGAAAAAAATAGCGATGGCACATGGTATCGTCAGCTTGCTCTCTTTTTGGCTAAAATTCCTTTAAAGTCTGCTTGTCACATCGTTCAAATGTTATATGGGGTGATTAAAGGCATTTTATTTTCAGCCGTACATCCTTTACAAGCCTCTATTCATCTAGCCAAGCAACTCGCGATTTTAACGGAAGAATTAAAAAAAGCTTCCAATTGGTCGAAAATTGGCGCCAGTATGATAGGAGCAGGCTTTGGTCAATCTTTAGCGTCAGGAAATTCTTTATCAGTAATTGGCATTGGGATTGGGTCTGCCTTGGTGATTGCCGGCTTTACATTAGATTTATTACAAATCCTTACCTCTACAGAAAAAAACTCCAAGATCGATGCAATTAAAGAAAAATTTATCGGACAAACGCTTCAGATTTCAGAGATTGCACTCACAAGTTTTTGCACAGGATTGATAACAGGGGGGGTTCAGAAAGCACTCTATCAATATCGCATGAAGACATTCCGAGTAAAAACAATCGAAGAAGTAAAACAGCACGCAGATTCTATCATCACTGATATTAAAAATAAATTTTATAACCCAAGATCTCCCTCTCTTCCAGGTGCTCCAATAACTTCTGGCGTTGCCGTAGACCCTTCAGGAAAGATAACAATTCAGATCTCTTCTTTTGGTCTGGATTTGAAGTATCACTTAAAAAAATATGTTCCCAATATAAAAGATTTTTATAAACCTACGCTTATAATAGATCTGGAACCAGAACTTCAAAACTTTAAATTGAATTACACCTATTATTCTGAAGAATATTACACTGTAATAGGAAAAAACTATCCTTTAAGCGACCTTGGAATAACCGAGCGACTCTACCCTCTTCCAAAAGAAAACACACTTTTAAGTCAATATGGATTTATTGGGGCACTCCCACAAGCATCTCATAACAAAAAATAGGAAACGTAAGTGGGTTTGATCTTATTTTGTATTGAATTGGATATAAAGATCATGTTTTGGTCTAAGCGTAAAGCCGTACAATAAATCGGGAAGTGTACTTTCTGTCGTTAGCGTTGCTTGAGAGAGTATTTCTTCTAAAATCGAAAGGATTTCCACCTCTGCCGCTTTTTCTCCTATACAGCGATGAGCTCCACTTCCAAAATGCGGCGTTTCCTTAACGTGATAAAGATCCTCTCTTGATGCATCAAATATTTCTGGGTTTTCCCACTCTTGCGTATGACCTGCAAGATAAGGCTCACAAACAAGCATATCTCCTTTTCGGATGTAATGCTCTTTTCCATCAGGACAACTCACCACAAGATCTTGACCCGCCTCTCTTTGCGCACCTCCAACGGAATAGAGGCGAAGCGCCTCCAAAAAGGCATTTTTAATTTCAGATGGCGCTTCTGCATGTCTTTTTTGCATCTCTTGATTTTTTGCATATTCATACAAAATAAAGCCCAAGAAATAGGCGACAGTTTCTTGTCCTGCAATTAAAAAACCTTTGATACTTTCAAGAATGTCTTCATTGCTCCAATTTTTATCTATTAAATGAAAAACAAGGCTCGTTTTATTCAAACAGCTTGCCTGATAAATTTTTTCTGCCAATTGATTCAAGTCGGAGGATTTCACATGATAGGCATACACTTTTTCTGCAATTTCAGGGCCGCTTTGAACAAGATTCCAGATATTTCCAAACAATCCCGGCTTTCCTTCCGATTCATACTCTTTAGCGGACTTTAATTCGCAATTGAGTGGAGAGAGCAAAGTTTTCCAAAACTCCACATTAAAACGAAGATCTTCCTCACTACACTCTTCATAACCTAATATTCCTCGAATGAGGCACTCCCCAACCAGAACATGTGCTGCATCAAACAGTAAAACTTTTTCCAAGGCTATCTGTTTTGCTAACCATTCTTTGGTAATACCCCTCCAGCTTGTCTCCAATGACTTTAATTTTTCTTTTGTAAAAAAAGAAAGAAGATGACTTCTTGCAACTGTACTTTCTTCTTCATATTGCGTGACTAAATTATGAGGGCCTACCAATGCAACATATTTCTCTCTTACAGCTCCCGCTTGAAAAGGGCACATTTTGTCTGATAATATGTTAAGAGGGCCATAACGATGAAATTTCTGAATTAACTTTTGCAAATGTTTATCATTTATGACATGGACCACTTGATCCCAATTTGGAAGTTCGCGTATTTCTGAAATCGGTAGATGGGAGATAGAAAGATGATCGGATGCCAAAAGAGAAATTTTATAAACTGGATTTTGCTCTTTCTGATCAAACTCTCTTGCCGTTAACGTAAAATCCCCTACCGTCCACTGATTTCGCCTTTCTACCTGCATAGATACCTCCAAAACATGCCTTATCTTAACATGCTCATGGATACCCATTATTTTCAAGCATATTTTTTGACATCATTTTGGACGCCAGTCATAGGGCATAACATCGCTATTTTTGAGGGAACTAAGTCTTTGGAGGAGCGTCTTTGGTATGCGAATATGGTTATTCAAGAAGGATGGTCTCGGAGTGCTCTAGTAGATTCTATCAAAATAAAAACCTATAAGAGGCATGGTAAAGCTATCACCAATTTTCAAGATAGGTTGCCCGACCCACATTCACGATTAGCTCATGACACCTTGAAAGATCCTTATAACTTTGATTTTCTTGAGTTAGCGAGAGAGCATATTGAAAAAGATCTAGAAGAAGGTTTGCTCAAACACGTTGAAAAATTTTTATCTGAATTAGGACAGGGATTTTCTTTTGTTGGTAGACAAGTGAATTTGGTAGTGGGCGGCAAAGACTTCTATATTGATCTGCTATTTTATCATTTAAAACTCAACTGGAAATATGCAATTCGTGGAAAATCAATAAGAGATGAGTTAGATATTCGCGTTATTGTGTCTTTAGATAAAGATGGTATGGCTATAATTACAGTAATGTATGTGGGAGGTAATTAAGTTGAGCAATACAAAAAGAGATACGATTATTTTCGAGGGACTTGGATTTCCTATCAGGCTAGTAAACGTCCAATTGAAAAAACGCCTTGGTGAATGGACTATAGACATTGATTTTGATAGGCTTCAATTAGATGCTCTCCATATGTTAGCCTTAAAGTCAACTGCACTATCAGGAAAAGAAATCGCTTTTATCATAGATTATCTAAAAATGTCTGTTAGAGATTTTGCAAAATTGTTTGGAGTGACACACCCTGCAGTTGCAAAATGGATAAAAGAAGAGGTTAAAATGAATCCAGGTACTGAAGTTTGCTTGCGACTTTATATTCTCAATTATTTAAAAGTCACAGATCAGGAATTTAGAAACCTATATTCCATCATTACTCCGAAAAATCTCGCCAGTTCTAAAAAGTCAAAAACCCCTCTTGAAGTTACCTACAATCGATTGGGTTGCTAATATAGATGCAATTTTATACAATTATTTTAAAATATGTTTTTCAGCATTATTTTGGGCGCCAGTCATAGAAAGGAATTGCGTTTTCTTTAGCTGATGCTGAATACCAGTCAAAAGGACCCTCTGCAGTTGAGAATAGGCCATCAGCTATTGCATCCTTTGTCAAGGTTACAAGGTCTCTTTTATCATTTCTAATATCTATAGTCATGTATGCCTCATCTGAATACGCTATTTCAGAAAGAATTTTCCACTCATGACTAGCAATATAGGCTTTTGCCTTCTCATAATTTTCTTTAGGAAGCATAAAATTTGCTCTATCTGGTCTATAAAAAACGAGCCAAGCATCTTCTTTCTTGCTAGGTATAGCAGCAGGTAATATGCGATCGCCTTCTTCAAATGGTATTGGAGAGTCGCTTTTCATTCTCATGTATTTGCCTTTTCTAGAAAGAAAAGCTTCATCTTCTAAAAATATGACTGTGTACTTTGAAACTACTTCTGTTTTTCCAAAATAGACGGCATTACCAGGGTCGATCAAATAAAAGGGTTTAAAACGCTCCTCATGAGCTTTGGCATTCTTGTAATCAAATAGAGGTTGAATTCTCTTTACAAGCTCATTAAGGGCCTTACATGTAAAGCCAAATTGTTTAGCAGAATTTTCTCCGCCAAATTCCAAAATGATGACGAATACATCTGATGGAAACCGCCCTGTAGCTACACCTCCACTAAAAAAGCAGCGCTCAAAAATATCGCATAAGCTGTTAAAAGGAATTTGTTGAATGGCTTTTGCTGCACGCTCACTTGGCAGCTCAAAAGTGTTTGTAGTGTTTGTGTTGATTGTTAGCATAGATTAAAACGACCTCGTTATATTAAAATCTCACCTTACGCAATATTGGGGTCAGGCTTGCCATTTTGCCATTTGCCATGTTCTTAAGATAGAGGTGTGTGAGGGTGGCAAATGACATAATGACATGCTTGGGCCCCAATATACTGCCCTTTTATATAGGGGTCTGGCATGTCATTATGTCATTTGCCACCCCACAAAACATCATATAAAAAGCACATGGCAAATGGCAAAATGGCAAGCCTGACCCCGTTGACTCGCTTAAGGTGAGTTAAAATGCTTCTACGATAGCAAAATCTGATAAAAAATTAAAGCTAAATCATGCTTAAGCTAAGGCCGTTCCCGGCCTCGAACTTTCTTCATATAAGGTTCGAGGCTTAAGACGGTCGCTTAAGCACTTTGTCTCATTTGGTAATGGCTTTATTTAGGCGTTCGATGACGGTGGTTAAGATGCCGCGATTGGGGATATTCATGTCGATAAGGGCTTCTTGGATATTGTTTTCATCGAGCTTGCGCAAGATGTGGTAGAGGTTTTTGGAAATGGATTTGGGATCGTTTAGGCTGCCAAGGGAGTAGAGAGTTGCATTTTGAGGATAACTGCGTTCATCAAAGCCAATGATGACGCTATTGAAATTTTCGGGAAAATGAAGGGTGGCAATGAGTTTGGCTTTCGGGGCGTAGTGGCGATAGAGCTGCCCTGGGCAAAGAGGTTTTTTATTATCTTCTGAAGTGGCTATTTTTGGCTCATACCCCAACACTTTTGAGAAGTCATTGGCTGTCAAAGCGCCCTGACGAATGATCTGATACAACTTCTCAGATGGAGGCTTATATAAAATGGTTGATTCCAAACCATTTAAGCAGTCACCCCCATCGAGAACAGGAAAGTTTATTCCAAAATCTTGTTCCACATGAGCGCTTGAGGTAGATGATGGCCTTCCTGATAGATTGGCAGAAGGCATGACAAGCGGGCCTGTCAATTGTAAAAGAGCTCTTGCAACAGGGTGATTCGGGATGCGAAAAGCAGCTGTAGTCAGGTTTGCCCTTACTTTTGCAGGCACTTTTGCTTCAATAATGGGCAAAACAAGGGTTAAAGGACCTGGCCAGAAATAATTTGCCAGAAGGTTAAAGTCATCATCCGGGTTTTCGATGAAAGGATAAATATCACTGATTTGAGCTACATGAATGATCAAAGGATTATTGGATGGCCTTTTTTTTAAGGCAAAAATCTTATCGACTGCATCCGGCTTAAAAAGCGATGCTGCAAGGCCGTACACCGTTTCTGTGGGGACTGCAATGACTTCTCCTTTTAAAATGAGGTCTTGAGCATCATGTAAAGTAATATCCATATTACCGCAATTTTTTAATGCTGTCTTGAAGAGCTTCAATAAATAAATCGATCTCATCTTTTGTGTTATAAAAAGACAAAGACGCCCTCGATGCTGATGTCAGGCCAAAGTGGCGCATGACAGGCTGCGCGCAATGATGCCCTGTCCTTATGCAGATGCCTTGCAAATCAAGAAGCGTTGCCAAATCAAGAGGATGCACACCATCTACCGTAAACGTTAAAATAGCCCCTTTTTCTTTTGCGGTTCCTATGATTTTCAAGCCTTCAATTTTTTGGATTTTTTCAGTAGCGTAGATCAAAAGCTCCTGTTCATACTGATAAATCAAATCAAGTCCTATGTGATTAATATAATCAACCGCTGCCCCCAAACCTAAAACTTCTGCAATCATGGGAGTTCCTGCTTCAAACTTTAAAGGTAGCGTATTGTAAGTTGTTTTTTCAAACGTGACCGTTTCAATCATATCGCCCCCGCCTTGATAAGGAGGCATTTGATTTAACAATTCTTCTTTGCCATATAAAATCCCAATTCCGGTAGGTCCATACATTTTATGTCCTGCAAAAACATAAAAGTCAGCATCCAGATCTCTCACATCTACCTTCATATGGGGTACGCTCTGAGCGCCATCGACCAACACTTTTGCGCCTCTTTCATGCGCCATCTGAATCATTTTCTTTATGGGATTCACTGTCCCCAAGGCATTTGAAATATGAGTAACAGCCACTATTTTTGTTTTATCTGTCAAAAGTTTAGAAAACGCCTCTAAATCAAGTTCCCCTTGACTTACCCCTTGATCATTCATCGGAATCACTTTTAAAACAGCTTGAAAGTCATCTCTAATCATCTGCCAGGGCACAATATTGGAATGATGCTCCATTTCTGAAATGATGATTTCATCGCCGGGCCTAATAAAAGCTTTTGCAAAGCTAAAGGCTGCCATATTGATCGATTCAGTAGCACCCCTCGTGAAAATAATTTCTTCCGGCTTTTTTGCATTTAAAAGCAAAGCCACCTTTTTTCTTGTCTCTTCATATTTTTTTGTCGCAAAAGTTGAAAGTTCGTAAACAGCTCTATGAACAGTTCCATAATGACTTACATAAAATGTTGTCATCGCATCAATGACACTTTCAGGCTTTTGGGCTGTTGCCGCAGAATCAAAATAAATAAGAGGTTTTCCGTGCATCTTTGTTTTTAGCAGTGGAAAATCATCGCGATATTTCAAAATGGGTGAATTTTTCATAAGAATCTTTTAAGATCTGCTTCTATAGTTGCTAACCTGATCATTTAGTATTTTTTGCAAGGAGGGCAATTTAATTAAATCGACAATTTCCTTACAAAAGCCCTTCACCAGTAAATTTTTTGCTTCAAAATCAGAAATGCCGCGCGATTTTAAACAAAAAAGCTGTTCGCGATCGATCTGTCCAAATGTTGCCCCATGGGAGGCTTTAACATCATCTGCAAAAATTTCCAAATTGGGTTTGCTGTAAGCATTGATCTCTTCGCTTAAAGCCAAATTGCTGTTCAATTGAAAGGCGTCTGTTTTTTGTGCCGCTTGTCTTACCAGAATTTTGCCTTCAAAACTCGATTTGCTAAAGTCATCCAATACGCCTTTAAAAAGCTGGCGTGATCTACAGCTCGGCGCTTGATGGTCCATCAGAATATGCGTGTGGAATTGATGATTATCTTCCAGCATCCATAATCCGTTTAAGGCGCTTTCACTATTTTCACCAGCAAGTGTGACTTTATAATCAGTGCGGACAGTCTGACTGCCATTTGTGACAGCAAAAACATCAAATCTACTGTTTTTTTTAAGAAGTGCTCGTGTCGCATCAAAATGCCAAATAGAGTCTGATGAGTGGTTTAAAATCTGGTTGTAGCGCACATGTGCGTTTTCATCGATTGCAAAATCAGACACATCATTCAAAAAATAGTCTCTTCCAGATAGTGTCTTTTTAGATGAGACAAATTCCACTTCAGATTCAGATCCGACAAAAACTTGGATTAGAGAATTTAATAAAAGAGATTGATCTTTTGTATCATCTTTTGTATCAATCAGGTGAAGAATTTGAATCGGCTTTTCTACAACTGTTTTTGGAGGCAAATAGATGAAGACGCCTTCCTCAGTAATCGATGTATTTAAAGAAACAAAAGGATCGCACTCTTCTTTTAACGTTTTATTAAAATGATTGTTTAAAAAGGTGGAGTAAGTCGCATAAGCCTCATCTAATGAAGCTACGACAATTCTAGAAGGTAAGTTTTCGAGTTGGGATAATTCCTTGGAATATCTTCCATTGACAAGCACAATCACAGATCCTGTGCATTCAGGGAGGCAAAATGATGTTACAACGTTGCGGTCAATCTCAACAACAGGCGCTTTAGTCAACTCTTTTTCAAATAATTTGCGAAGAGGCACATAGCGAAAGCTTTCTGTTTTTCTGTTTGGCAATTTTAACCCTCTGAAATGATCCCAAGCCTTTAATTGAATTTTATTAAAAGGGGTTCTACCATGTTTCTGATTAAAAAAACGGTCCAGAACTTTTTGAAATTGCTCTTCTTTTTCATCCATTGGAGTAATCATGAAGCAATTTCCTCAACAGGTGACTGAATCAGCCAATCATACCCCTTTTCTTCAAGCTTAAACGCAAGAGAAGCATCACCTGAAAGTGTGATTTTACCATCCAGCATCACATGCACAAAGTCAGGTTTGATGTAATCGAGGAGTCTCTGATAATGCGTAATTAAAATAAGCCCTCTTTCTGAATTGCCTACCTCATTATTGCCTTTCTCGTTCATAAGCTCATTAACGCCTTTTGCAACAATTCGCATCGCATCAATATCTAAGCCTGAATCAGTTTCATCTAAAATGCCAAATTTTGGGTTCAAAACAGCCATCTGTAAAATTTCATTGCGTTTTTTCTCACCGCCTGAAAAACCTTGGTTTAGATTTCTTTCAAGAAATTCCGGCCTGATTTCCATCATCTTCATTTTTTCTTTTAGCAATATTTCAAAATCAGGCAAGGTAAGCTCCGGCTCATTTCTCGCCTTTTGATTGGCATTATAAGCCATATGCAAAAATTGGACATTGCTGACGCCTGGAATTTCCACCGGATATTGAAAACTCATAAAAAGACCTAAGTGCGAACGCTCCTCCGGTTCCATCTCTAGCAGATTTTGCCCTAAAAACCAGATTTCTCCTTTTGTGACATCATAATCGGGATGGCCTGCAAGCACCTTTGCAAGGGTTGATTTTCCGGCTCCATTTGGTCCCATAATGGCGTGAATCTCACCTTTTTGAACGCTTAAACTAATCCCTTTCAAGATTGCTTTGCCTTCAGTTGATACATGCAAATCTTTAATTTCTAACATCTTTATCCTACAGAGTGTTCTAACTTGATCATTAATAATTTTTGAGCTTCCGCAGCAAATTCCAAAGGCAGCTTGGTTATCACATCTCTGCAAAAACCATTCACAACGAGGCTCACTGCATCTTCTCTTGAAAAACCCCTCGACTGAAAATAAAAGAGGATCTCATCATTAATTTTTGATGTCGAGGCTTCATGTTCCACAACAGATGAGGCATTTGACACTTCAATGTAGGGAAAAGTATTGGCTGAACATTGATCGCCAATTAGCATCGAATCGCACTGGGTATAATTTCTTGCGCCTTTTGCTTTTTTGGCAACTTTAACAAGCCCGCGATAGCTGTTGTGAGAAAAGTCTGCCGAGATGCCTTTTGAAACAATGGTCGATTTTGTATTCTTTCCAAGATGAATCATTTTAGTGCCGGTATCTGCCTGCATTTTGCCATTTGTCAAAGCAACAGAATAAAATTCCCCAACTGAGTTGTCTCCTTCAAGAATCACGCTTGGATACTTCCAGGTAATGGCAGCGCCCACTTCCACCTGGCTCCAGGATATCTTGGAGTTAACGCCGGAGGCTCTGCCTCTTTTTGTGACAAAATTGTAAATGCCCCCAAGACCGGTTTCCGGGTTTCCTGAATACCAGTTTTGAACAGTTGCGTATTTAATTTGCGCATTGTCCATCGCAACTAACTCAACCACTGCTGCATGCAGCTGATTGTTATCGTAAGCAGGAGCTGTGCAGCCTTCCAAGTAGCTTACAAAAGAATCCTCTTCTGCGATAATCAACGTGCGCTCAAACTGACCTGTTTCTTTGTCGTTAATGCGAAAATAGGTCGATAGCTCCATCGGGGAAATCACCCCTTTTGGAACAAAAACAAAAGAGCCATCCGTAAAAACGGCAGAATTTAAAGCTGAAAAAAAGTTGTCGCCAACAGGAACTACACTTGCCAAATATTTTTTAATCAGTTCAGGATATTTTTGAATCGCCTCAGAGATTGAGCAAAGAATGACGCCTGCATCATCTAATTTTTTTTTGAATGTCGTTCCAATGGAAACAGAATCAAACACCATGTCAACTGCTACATTGGTAAGTCGCATCTGCTCATCTTGCGGAATGCCGAGCCTTTCAAATGTCTTTAAAATTTCAGGGTCTACTTCGTTTAAGCTGCCCAGTTTTGGTTTTTTTTTCGGGGCTGAGTAGTAGCAGATATTGGATAATTGACATTCACCCAATGAGGCTCTTCCATTTCAAGCCATTTTTGATAGGCTTTCAAACGAAATTCCAGCATGAAGGCAGGCTCATTTTTTTTTAAGGAGATTGCTCTGATAATTTCTTCATTGAGTCCTTTTGGAAGAACATCAGTCTCAACATCCGTTGTAAAGCCATATTTATAGCTGGTGTCGTAAGGTAAACTTTCAGAAGACAAACTTGCAGGAAGGGACATGTTTTGATTGCTCCAATAAAATTCCAAGACTTCAGATAAAGAATTACTGGAATTTTAGCACAAAGCAACCAATTCTTAAAGCTAAATCTTAAGATAGAGCCGCATGGGTGGCGGTTCTATCTTAAAAATCGTTAAGATTATTGCAATTCGTTGATTTTCACAAATTTAATATAAGTAGACACACCATTTGTTCCGCCTATTGTCACGTTATCGGTAGGATCTGTATCAAAATTTCTGAAAATGGCGCTGACTGTATCTCCAACATTCAGATTCAAAATAAGCCCTGTGTCGAGATATCCATTATCAGTGTCCTCATCTATCCGGATTGTTCCCGGTACAATCAAAACGCCATTGACAGTAAGCTCTACTTCACCTAAGTTAAAACTATCGCCAAAATTTGTCACATTAAAACCATATAAAATATCGTAAGTTCCTCCTACTTGCATTGTAAACTGCGTTCCATTAAGGAAACTTGCAGCGGTTACTGCGCCGTTATTTATACCTGCGATATTGAATAAAAGAGCCTGGGCATCAACTAAAACTGTAATTCCTGTTGAATAATAATGGGCATAGCTTGAGCAGTTTAGTTTTTTTCTGCAGCAGGAAGTTGAGGGTACTCTTTGAGCATCTCGCGCAAACTGATCATTTTCTATTGCACAAAATGCATCGCTAGCAGAAAACAGACTTAAAAGCAGCAACAGGGCTGAAAATTTCTTTTTAAATTGGGTCATCTTAAAAACACTCCTTAATTTATTTTTTTTGGTTTCGGCACACATTTTTAAAAAATGTATATCTAACTTTTTCTTATGTTTATCGAATTTAAAATTTAATTGGTAGTAAAATAGGTAATCTGCTTGCTGTAGGGCGTGTCATCACTTGCTAATGACCTAAATTCGAGATTATTTTCTCTCTAGGAGCTCGCACAGGCTTCGAAAATCAGGGGGTCATATTTTAATATTACTCCCTGATTTTTGCGAACTCCTAGAGGAAAAGAACTCGAATTTAGGTTATTATCAAGTGATGACACGCCCTAAGTGCTTGCAGAAAAACGAAAAAGTATGGAACATTAAGCCAATAAATAAGGAGAGTTTTAATCATGACCATTACAGACCAAACCAAAATTAAAATGATAGCCGCAATTGAGCACCTGCAAAATGAACTGAAAGGCATCCGGACAGGAAGGGCCAATACCGCCATGCTGGATAATATTTTTGTAGAAATTTACGGATCGCAAGTGCGCATCAGAGATATAGCATCAATTACAACTCCAGAACCTCGTCAACTGCTGATCACACCATTTGATAGACAAAATAATGCCACTATCGGTAAATCCATTGAAAAGGCAAATTTGGGATTTATGCCAATTGTTGATGGCAATTGCATTCGCATCAAAATCGCTCCCATGGATGATGCTATGCGAAAAGATATGGTAAAGCTTTGCCATAAAAGAGGTGAAGAGGCTAAAGTCAGCATAAGAAATATCAGGCGGGAGGGAAACGAGCTTGCAAAAAAACAGA
>Ga0206927_1023_pt1 | contig 41126 bp, 25 predicted proteins | sample Alteio_BWOrgHeat_60_FD_153249 | JGI IMG/M metagenome (GOLD analysis project Ga0206927, IMG submission 153249) | Enriched cells from forest soil in Barre Woods Harvard Forest LTER site, Petersham, Massachusetts, United States -... | ecosystem: Environmental > Terrestrial > Soil > Temperate forest >... | reverse complement strand
CGCCCGCACTGGCTCCATAGTCTGCAATCAGTTAATTGGGAGTGGCCAATGACAGATTAGACCGTCCCGTTTTTTCGAGAGTCCTCTTGCGTAACCCATAGTAGGGTCTGCGCACCCGCCATCTGAACTACGCTCGCAAAGGGCTAAACAGATAGACAGAAAACGCTAAAACGGAGTCCTGAATGCAGGCACCAGCGTAATCCGGAATCCGAATTCGTAGTTGATGCCCATATCATACATTGAGAGGTAAGCCGATCGACAGGTGGTGTACCCGGAAAAAACGAAACGCCATGAGCTGCCGCGCAATACACGGAAATCGCCCTGTGCTGGCCCCTGCGGGTTCACAACGAGATTTTTTCCGTAGTAGTCCTCTGCGTACCAGTCCTGACACCATTGCCAGACATTTCCATGCATGTCATACAGCCCGAAGGCGTTTGGCTCTTTCTGTCCTACAGGATGCGTCGTATAATTGCTGTTTGCGCCATACCAAGCAACGCGGTCTAGATCTAGATCGTCGGGCATGACACTGAAATCGTATGTTGTCGTTGTCCCTGCCCGGCAGGCGTATTCCCATTCTGCTTCGGTCGGTAGTCGAACGGCCTGCTTCGTTTGCTCCGCCAACTTCTTGCAAAACGCCACGGCATCGTCCCATGAAACCATCTCCACAGGGTTGTTTTTGCCAATAAAATAACTGGGATTCGATCCTATCAACTGCCGATATTGCTCTTGAATTACATCATATTTTCCCATGTAAAACGGGTGAGTCAGAATCACAGGATGGCCCGGCTTCTCGTCTGGCTGTGCGGCGTCGTACCGCGCTTTCGCCGCCTCGTATTCTTGCCATGCCAACTCAGTCTTATGCCAGCGCACGCCGCCGTAGACCTCAGCGCTGGCCACTAGAGTCAGCATCATCAGGAATCGGAGTGAGAACTTCGGGCGCAGCCGCTTGCGAATTGCGTGGAACAAGACCACCAATACTAGCCCCAGCATGCAAGCGATTCCGAGATACAGGATACCTTGCCCGACTGCTACGGTTTCTATCGGCTCTTTCGGTTCAGGCGTCCCCATGATAAATCGTCCGGCTGGAATCAATACTAGCTCCAACTTCACGCCATTGCCCAGGTCCAGCGTCTGCGTTGCCGGCAAGTTAACGCGCTTAGCATAGTTGGCGACGGACTCCGACCCGTCCCAGAGCACGGCGGCGACCGCCCTTGGCTCTTTGACTGACTCCGATTTGGCTTCCTCAGACCAGATTACCCATGCAGATGACGCGATGGCCGCTGCCAAGACGAAATTTCTGACCATTGCATAGACGCGGATTGGAGAAAGCATTACCATGCTAGTACAAATCTCAATTTATGTTCGTCATTGCAACCAACGTCTAAAACGCCCTAAGGTCGGAACAACCGTATAGACGCTTCTTGATCTGCTCATTGGCCGACTGAAATTGCTGCGGCGCGCGGCCATCGTAGCACCGTTAGTCGACCGAAAGGCGCATTTGGTCGAGTGTTTGGTTGTCGAGGGCCCCGTGAATCGTGTAGCTGTGAAAAATCACCATGTCGCCGAGCTCATAGCTCGCGCTGAGCCACGGTAGACCGAACTGCCGCGTGCGCAGTCCATGCTTACCCGCGCCAATCGCCGGCTCATGCGGCAGAAAGCCAAGCAGGTGCGAACGTTCCAGCAGCGCGAGCCCACCGAGTTCCCGCGGACAGTCGCCGACAGGAATCCACGCGGTGTATGTCTCCGGCGTGCCTCGAATATAAAAGAAATCTTGGTGCGCCTGCGTCGTATTCGCGTAGTGCTGTGGAAAGCTTATGCGTGCGATGGTACGTGGTTGCGCGAGCACTTCATCAGCGAGGAGCTGCTCAAACAACTGCATGATTTCTGGTAAACGCGACAACTCATTGAAGCGCTCGATTTTCTGCAGCTTGCGATACAGCCGCATATATTCACCACTGTAATCTGGAAATGCACCGCCGCGGAAAGCACCATCTAGCAAGGCCGCCGTGGGGTTGAGCCAACCGTGCTCTTGGCAGAGCAGCAGAATCTCACGCCGCAGCGCGAGCAATTCAGCTTTGTTCACGATTCCTTTCAGAAACAGATACCCGGTCTCCGCCAACCGTCGCCTTAGTTCTTCCGGGTTATGCAGCGCATCGTTCGAAACGGAAAACTCCCGATCAACCGTGATCCGCTCGGCGAGTCTGGCTGAGTCACTCATCATACGCTCCTTTTAATCGAGTTCGGCCGACGATACCGTTTGACAGTCCACAGATTAGAAGCGCAACCAAACACAGCAGGATCGTCGCTATCAATCGGTTCATTCGTATTTCTTCCTTTTTCCTGCCCCGTTCTTTGAGGACCCGCTGTATCACTTCGTGCTCGGCTTTCCGTTCGTGCCGCCGGCAGTCGTATGCGAAAATGCGGACGCCGGCACGGGGCCGGTCGTGCCGTCGGGCGCGCTCCATCTGAGGTCCAGGGAGACATCCCCGGAGATCACTGGAACACAGATTTCGATGCGATGCTTTCCCGCAGCCAGCGTCACCTCGCCGTGTGTGTTCCACTGCTGTGGTTGGATAAAGTATCCGTCCACTATGAACGCCGTTTTCATGGCAAGGTTTGTAAGAAACCTATACTTACCTGGCGTCGGGATATCGATCCATCCAGTGAGACGCAAGCGGTACGCCGTGGCTTGCTTCCCAGCCTTGATCGGAAACGTGCCAACAACATCAGTCTTGACGGTCGTTGGTGGATAGCGATCCAACTGAATGTGTTCCTCAAGCAAGCCAGGTTGGGTTTGACCGACGCTTGTAGCATCCGCCGCGTCGTTTGGCCGCACCCCTTCCGTCTCCGCTCCGATACAAAGCACGCGCCCATCGATAAGCGGCGCAAGTACGTCGCCATTGCGCGTGAGCGACATCGTGCCGGCAACGGGCTCGGTCGGTAATGGAATCTTCCATAAAATGCCGTTGGTTGTCCGATCGACGGCGAACAAATTCCAATCGCTGAAGTCCGTTGTCACGGCGACCACGACGGCGTTGGCGGCCAATACGGGTGAAAACGTCAACAATCGCCCTCGTTGCAACTCGGCCGGAAGCGCCGGTCGCGCTACGCCTGGCACGCTGGTCTCGGCGCCAAAAGTGCGAACAAATTGGCCAGACGTTGGCTTCGCGTCCGCAACGCCTGCCAAAGTTTGCGGCATATTTGTGAACCACCATGACTGGGCCGACTTTTCGAACGTTTTCGCGAAAATGGCCTTCGCGTCCCAAACCGGAATTTCGCTGTTTTCCGAATCGATTTCGGGTCTGACGAGTGACACTGGCGGCGTGTCCTTTGCGCCTCCGGCCGGTTCGCGGCGGAGCAGGCAGTACGCATTGCGCGGCTGTATCGGTGTGCTGGGCGGGAGAATAAATTGCCTGCCGCCGAAGGCTACCCATCCGCCCGGCAGTATGCCAATGTCCTGTCCCCGGGAAGTGGGGAGAAAGTTGGAATTGAAAAACAAGGCCGGCGCGGCCGCAAGAATGCGGCTTCGGTCTATTTGCTGCTCGTACTCGCCGTTCGAGGGATTGACCGTTACCGGACCGAACTCGCCGGCCTTCCACCACAGCACGCCGTCTTGCCAGGCCAGTTGGCCATTCGCTCCCGGGACCGGTTTGGCGCTGGGCGCAGGCATCCCCGGGTCCGCTAGGAAATCCGTTCCCGGAATGCTGTTGCCTCCCGTCACGAAGCGCACGACCGGGTCCTTGCCGTTAAGAATTTCGATACCACTCAATGTCGGACAGTTGCCGCTCTTGGGGTCAGTGGCCGAAATCCGAATCTCAAGCGTTCCCTTGTCGTCGGTTTGCGCCTGTAAATCTTGAACGACGGCCTTCTTGATGGCTCCCGCCATGGCGCGGATATCGAATCCCGAAAGCAAGACCTTGCCGTTCACGGACACGTCGATTAGGCGTTTACCGGGAGGAACGTCAGCAAACTCAATCGCGTGCAATCGAACGGTATAGGGCGCGTTGGGCTTCAGCTCGCCGATTCCGTATGTGAGAGGAGCGATAATCAGCAGAGCGCGGCGATACAAGGCCGCAGGCGCAGCCCCCGGAGCGCCGGTGTCTATCGCGCCCTCGATGCCAATGACCTGACTCTTGCCGCCTTTTCGCGACAGCGGAACGTGCTTCGGAACGCCGTCTTCCACCGAATAGTGCTTCGACCAGAACGATTTACCGGTGTTTGCGTCCAGTGCGCACAGCACCGAACCACCCACTGCGGGAATCCACCCGGCCGCCGCATAGACGACGCCATTGTTCACCAACACATTGGCCTGCACCGGCCAGGCGCTTTCCAGAAAACCCCATGCCATCACGCGCCGTTCCAGTGGCGCCACGCGGTAACGCCACAGCAGCCCGCCGCTCTCGGCGTTGAGGCAGTATACGTAGCCGTCGCAAGAACCGGCGTACAGCTTGCCCTCCCACCATGTCGGCACGGCGAACACCCGTCCGCCGGTCCAGTAACGCCATTGCTCCAGGCCGCTCTTGCGGTCCAGACAAACAATGGCTCCCGACGAGGTTCCCATCCAGATTCGATCGCCCACGCTGATCGCCGGCGATGTCGTAGTATCCGGGTCCAAGTAATCCGAACCGAACTTCAAGGGCTTGCGCGGCTCGAAGGTCCATCGGACTAAGACCTTCGGAGGAACAAGAGCGGACGACGATCCGCAACGCTCGTTGGTAGATCGGTACGTCGGCCAATCGCTCGAATCGACTGGTTGCGGTTGCGGAATTTCCGCGTTGCCTTTGCGCAATCGATCTTCGGGCGGATCGTCGGGTCTCGAAAAGTTGCACACGGCGAGCCCACCGCGCCATTCGCTGCAACTAGGGCAAGCGCCCGGCACCTTTAAGAGCAATCCGTCGGCAATGAACTGGGCCGTTCCGCACGCGGACTTGGCATCGTCATTGAGCACATATCTTTTCTGTTTGATATCGAAAACCCCACCGCCCGCGCCGATTAGTAGACCACTTGTCGACCCGGTGAACCGGCCGCAATTTTCGGCTCCAAATCCATTTCCGTCTTTGGGCTTCAACGTCGTCAAATCGAACGCGTTTGTTTGCCTTTCGGAAAGCCTATTTTCGAAAATCGTGGAATCGATCACGACAGGCCGGTCGAACAAGGACGACAAATAGAATCTGGCAGTCTCGGACGGGTTTCCGATTGGCGCCGCAGGCGAGGGCCCGCCCTTTGCCTTTTCCCAGAGCATCCGGCCGTCGGCCGCGGCAAACGCCTGGGAATGGCGATGCTGTTTATAAGAAATCAAATACGCAGAATTCGTGGCAATGGCGCCGCTGCGAAAGATATTGAAATCCTTCTCTACGCCAAAAACATCCAGCACCCCCATCCCCGCGCCTTTGGGCTCTGGCATTGGATCGTCCGTCTTCCAGATTTGCGCGCCGCTCTTTAAGTCCAAACAGGCGGCGTACTTCAAGCCGGCGTAGAGGAATACGCGCCCGCTCTTTACGACTAATTTCGAGGGATCGATGCGCTCCGCTTCAAACTTCCACAGCTCCTTGCCAGTGACCGTGTCCCACGCCTTGATTTCTCGTCCGGTGAATACCTCGTTCATCGTCCCCAGCAAATCGAACTTGACTTTGGTGTCATCCCGCTTGGGAAGTTCCTGTTTCGGCCCGACCAATGTCAACAGAATGTTGTCCGAATAAAGCATCCAGACAACAGTTGAATCGTTGTCGTTGGTGGCCTCGAAGCGCCTGATTTCCGCGCCGGTTTCGGGCTCGAGCGCCTGTGCGCCGCCACCATCCTTTACAAATACCTGATTGGGAGTCGCGATCAGAATCGACGCGCTCTGGCCCACGTTTTCATGGATGAACCGCCGCCACAGCACCGCGCTGTTGTAATAACTGCGGGCGACCAGTTCGTAACTATGGCCATTGAGCCAATCGCCGAAGGTTTGCACGGAGAACATGCGGCCGGCTGAGACCACGTGAACGTCCCACATGGCCTCGTAATAGGGTTTGGCGTACCATTGAAGTGCGCACGGACCCGAAACGAAAGCCTTATCGTTGGAGACCGGATTGCCATCGGCGTCGTGTTCGTAATGCGTCCAATCGTCGCCGCCATTCAAATCCGGCATACGCACGACCGCCCATAGCCCCGATTCGTCGGCCGTGATTTTCACGTCGCCGCCGACGCCTTTTGCCCACACGGCCAGCGCCGCCTGCGTTAATCCTCCGGTACCATTCTTGGGCTGTCCCACGACGACCTCGCCGCGATAGGCCGCGACGATGCGACCCATTTCGGCCGCCGGCAATTCGCTCAAGTTCGCGTCGGTCGCGTCAGTGACAAGCACCAAGTCGGCGACGCGATCGGCGAGTGGAATAGCGGCGGGCTTTCCCTCTTCGACGATAACCTGCCAGCCTAATGTCTTATCCGTCTCTGCTGGTTTGCGGGCTTCAACCACGGCCTTTTCGTCGGGTTCCATGGCGTAGACGATTTTCACGCCGCGCCGCGCCAATGCGGCGGCAAGCGTGCCGTCCCCCGCGCGCGGCAACACCACAACACCGGCGTTGATGCCCGCGTGCTTAAACACGTTATCTACGAGCGCGTGGGTGGCGTCGCTGGCAGCGTTTGCCTCGGCGCGCACGCGGGCATTTGCGGCGAAAGCCAGCGCCGCACCAAGAATCGTTGTTTGGATGATTCGTCCCGCTCGAAGCATCATAGGCACCCCGGGTCTCTTTTATGGCTCGAGTAAACCGCATTACTAATGCGCTTTAGTATCTACACCGTATGTCGCGTCGAAACAATAACTTTTCAAATTTTTTGCTCGTCGGTGCCTTGTGGCAAACCGGGACTCTCAGTTGTGAGATACGCCGGAGTCCCGGAGTCCTTTGAACGGATTTGAAGCACATGAGACAGCGCCGTCGGTGTTTGCTTCAAAACGCGACATCTGCGGCCGGATAGCTCTATTTTGGTGCAGGTCCGGTGCTCTCGCGCACAACCAGTTCCGCCGCGACTCTCTCGATGCGCAAGCTTGCGGTATCCGTGTTACTATGGGCCGCCATCAAGTCGGCGACCAAGTCCACCGCCCGCTCGCCGAGCTGCGGCAACATGTGGCTAATCGTCGTCAATGCCGGAATAGCGCAAACGGCGTGCAAGTCGTCGAATCCGACAATGGAAACATCCTTGGGAACCCGTAGGCCACGATCGCGTAGCACGGCGCCTAGCGCCAAGGCCATTGTGTCGTTGTAGCAAAGGTACGCGGTTGTCCCGGATGGCGGCGCGAGTTCCGCGGCGATGGCGCGGCCGTACTGTTTGACGAACCAATCGACGGAATGGCGGTTGTCCAGCGTATTATCGATCTTGACAAAATGATCATGCGACGCCATCTTCAGTTTCCGCGCGACGCGATGAAAGGCCTCGACCCTGTCCGGCACTTCGATGCCATTCTCGGTCCGCCGCCCCACATAGAACACGCGGCGGTGTCCCAGCGAACGCAGATGCTTCAGGGCGGCTTGGACGCCGCTGGATGCATCCAGTTCGACGCGAGGCATGTCGTCACGCCAGCCGCCCAATGCCACACAAATCTGGCCGTCTGGCCACTGCAATCCGGGCAGGTAATATGGATCGAGGAGGATTGCGCCATCGATGCGCTTTTCCAGTAAATACGAGATGCAGCACCTCTGCGATTCCATCCCAGGACGATCCGCCACCATCATTAGGTCGTAGCCGCGACGACGCGCGTGCACGCTCATCCCCGTCAATATCGGCGAGTACAAACGGCTCCTAACGTCCGAGCCGTCGCCGGATGTCACCAGTCCGATCGTGTTGGAGCGTCCCAGCGACAGCGAGCGCGCGTGATAGTTGCCTATAAAGCCCAGTTTGTCGGCGATGTTGCGTACGCGCTGGACGGTGTCGGCGGGGATCTTCATCGCCTCCGCCCGGCCGTTAAGCACGAAGCTGACCGTCGTGACACTGACGCCAGCGGCTTTAGCGATAGTTTCTTGAGTGACTTTCAAACGCTGCCTCGACTGAGTTCCCACACTCAATCACATTGAGTAGTTCATGTCAATTCAGGTTCGGCTTACGAGTGCGCCCGATTATAGTCTGGTTGGCGGCAGCCACGGCGAGCGGCCAGTCGGAGGAGCCAAGAAACCGTTCCCTGTCGCCGACAGCGACGACACTGCGGAACAAAGGCCGTGAAGCGAAGTAGCCCGGCGACTTCAATGGGCGCACGCCGCTGGGTAAACCGGAATTGGGCCGATTTTCGGCACTTTCAGCGACTGGGGAATGCCAATCGACAGACAGCTGCCGATTATCCGTGAGCGCGGTGGAAACCGCACCTGTCCAAACGCCAATGCGAACGCATGCAATACGCCGATACCCGCGGGGCGGAGCGCCGAGTCTCCAACTCGGCTCTGATGATTTCTTTCGCGATGATTTGGTGACGTTAATGTTATCGCTACTCAACCACCATCGAAACGCCGGTATGCAGTTCGGCCGCAGAATACTGCCGGGGCGCACCGCCGTTCACGCTCAGGTTGTACGACTCGGAAGAACCGCGCCCCAGCTTGATGACGACCGCGCGCTTTTCGCTGTGCGGGAGGGGAAGATCACTGAGAGCCGATGCTACCCTCAAGCGGACATTGCCCTGACTCCAATCGTCGACGCTGGCGCACACGCCGTCCAAAGCAAAGGCCTTCCGGCACGCAGCGTCCAGCCAGACGCCGCCGAAGCGCCGCTCAAGATCGGCGCTGGCCGCCAGCGCACCACCGGGCCCCCAGTTGAAACCCGACCAGCCGGTCACGCTGGTCGACGTTACATGAAAAAGGTTTTCTGGAGCATACCCGAGCCCCCTTTCCGTCGGGATTTTTCCTTTGGCGTAACAGTCTATCTTATAGTCGTCCGGATGATTGATGCCGTTGGCGTGGTTCTCGCGGATGTCCATCGTGGTAAAACTGGCGCGGCACGCGGCGAGGGCGCGTTCCAGATACTCTGCCTTGCCTGTGGCCTGATAGTAGTCGGCATAAGTGGAGACGAAGCGTGCTTGCCGGCCATCACTCCACTCGCCGTCGGTGTTCTGCACGCCAAACCCGCCAAATAGATAGCCGCGCAAGTGCGAAGGAGCCCAGACTTGCTGGTACAGGGAGAGAATGTTCAGAAGATACTCACCGCGGCGCAACCAGAACTCGTCTCCCGTCATGTAGTGCAGTTCCAGAAATTGATCGCAGGCCCATTGTATGGATAGATTGCAATGAGGCCGGATGCCCGTCCAGTAGTCCAACGCGTGCAGTGGCTTCGGGCTGCACGAATAGTAGGCTTCGAAATCGTCGAAATTCAGGCCGGGCACAATGGCCGTATTGACAAAGTGTCCCGCGCGCAATGCGGCTTCGCGCAGCTCCGGGTTCCCGTCCAGACGGGCCAAGCGCGCCAGCACCGCGCCGCTGATAGCCGTGGTAGAACTCTGGGCCAGTTGTCGGGCCGGAGTCAGGTCGGGAAAAAAATAAGTAGGAATCGCCCCCGAAGAGAATGACTGGCTGGCCTTCAGAAAATGCGCATAGCCTCTGGCGGCTTTCAGCGCATCCGGCGCCGCGGCCAGATGTTCGTGCCAGCGCAGTTGCCACCAGGCCGTCACGCCCATCGCGGACGAGTCGTAACCTGAAACGGGGTCGGCAGCTCGGGCGGTCCAGTACAAAGTGCCCTCGTAGCGGTCCGTCGCGAAGTTATAAATGCAGGGGAATGCGCCCTTATTCCGCGGAGCCTGCAAGGTCATTTCTAAGATGCCATCGGCGATTTCTACCAGCTCGCGATCTTTCCACTTCTCGCCGTAGTGCTTGATTCCGAAGGCCACATGTAGATCGTTCTCCCACGCGTGGAAATTGGCGCCCCGCCGTGCCTCATTGTTCAGGCCGGCGCACTTGGAACCATTGATTCGTGTGTGCTTGACGGTCTGGCAAAGCTCGTTCTTGTATGCGTAGCGCCGGCCGTATTCCGCGAATGGAAGCACTTGGGGACGGATATTTTTCAACGTGCGGCGGCCGTAGCGTTCCCATAGATACCCGCTGACGAGCGCCGCAACGTGTTCGGGGGTGTCGTTCGGACCAAAGAGGAGATCGAAGGCGTACTGCGGTGGCTTTTCATCCAGCGGCAGAAAGTCCGTGCTGCCGTGCCGGTAATAGACATGATCATGGGCGTGCGAGGGGCAAATGCCGTAAGACAACCTCGGCGCTTCGATGAGGGTCTCCGTCGTGCGCAAGTCCAAGGCGTGCGGCAACCCGCGGTACTGTCGAAAGACCTCCAAGTCAGGCAACAGCGCACCAAAGTGGCCCAGGCCCGCGACGGCTACGCAAGGCGAGCGAAAGAAGTGGTCCGCACAAACGTCGCTGGACTCCCGGTGCAGCGCCGGCAGCCACGCAAACTCCAGCGGCTCGGCAGCCCGCGCAGCCTTTCCGTCCGGGACGAAATAGATGTGGCTCATCAGGCGTCCCAACCGCAGCGCGTCCCTGGAGCCCGGCGCGACCGTATCGCGCACCGCGACGCGCACGTGGCCAGTCGCCATGATCGAAAATTCCATCTCTATGCTATGCGGCCTGCGTTCGCCGCTCAGCACCAGTTTGTCGCCGCGCCGCGCATACGCCGAAAGAAAGCCAGCCGCGCGGGTAGTTGCGCCTTCCGCTTGCCATTCCAATTCGGGGTCTTCGGTAAGCGTGTGAAGTTCGGTGGCCCACATGTTCGGAGGCGAAACAAATCCGGTGGCGAGCACTGTCTTCCAGTGCTCGCCCTTGCGATACGCGAGGGAGGCAAACAGTTTTCCTTTGCCCTCCACGACGGCAACGCGAGTTCCATACGCCTCGATTTGCTCCATGTTGTATCTTTCCTCTCAGTTGTCTTCAAGCAATTCATGCCTGGTTTCGGCTCTGCCGACGTTGCTGATTGGACCGGCGCCGCCCTTTTCCGGAAACGATGCGTACGTCAGCAGCCGCGGACCAATCACGAAGGGCATAGCAACAGGTACCATTTCGCCCCGCGATGCCGGCCAATTCAACAGTTACGTTGGGCGCCGCCATTTGCGGAAGCAGCACTTTTAGCAATTTTACAATTATTGCACCGGACACGGTGACCATTACATCCGGCACGACCCAAACGTTCGCCGGTTCGTTTACGGCGGTGGGCTTCGCCGGGAGTATCATCACGATCAATGCGACATCACCAGGTTCGGCAGCGACGCTATCGAAGTCGAGCGGCGCGATCGCCTGCGACTACCTGTCGCTCCAGGACAGTGCCGCGATAGGCGGCGCTATCTGGACCGCTGGCATGCACAGCTCAAACATTTCCGGAAATTCAGGATGGATCTTTTCACCGTCGTTTAACCCGTTATTTATGGGGGGAGATTGAAAACTACCAACGCGAGTTGTGGATCGAAACGGACGCGCTGGTCGCAACGACCCGCGCCAAGCGGCCCAAAGTGATGACGATCCGCCGCCAGATATTAGTAAAAGGCAAACCGTTCCCCCCACGCCGCAGCGCGTCACCAACACGCCGGCTGCTTTGAGTCGCGCCTGTCCGCTTTCTCAAAATTCTGGCGACCACAATTGCCATTCGTAGACCGCGCGCTCCTGATCGGTCAGTTTCGAAGCGTCCAGATCGCTCATTGGGTTACCCGGCGGTTATGGGGGAAAAGATGCTGTGACGTGCTCCCCAAAAACTGAGCCAGCTGTTATGAGAGTTCTTTGGCCTGAGCACCAAGATTACGGCAATTCCTGAGTGCCCTTTAATGTAAAGCCTCTTTTTTGCTTCCTGTCAAATCACAGCCGACCACGACGATGCAATTGATTCTGACCCTCGAATGGTATAAGCCGTGTGGAAAACTCTTAAACAATTGACCAGCGTCGGTGAATTCATTAAAGCGATTTAGTTTGCTGTAGCCCTTGAATCGAGACCGCCGCTATGACTTACATCGCAGCCAAGTCGGTGGCCCACGCATAACGCTGCGATTCGCATCGGTCTTGACTTGCACAACACTGCACGCGGCCGCGACGCGCGGCATTGCGTTAATGGCAAGAAGGTCGTCAAGCCATTGGAATGAACGTCGACGGAGCGATTAGGAGGAGTCACATGCCTTGCGTGGTTTTCGTCATGATTTTATTCCTCGTGCAGATATATGATCACTTTTGTTCAAAATTTTATTCGCAACCAAGACCAGTGACTTGGAATTGGAGGCGCAAGAACGGCTATTTGAAAACGACGATTCGCGGGCTCCTGTGCACAAAAATCCAGTATTTCATGTTTTCTTGATCCTGCGCGGTGTATGGAGTCCATAACTAAAGTGCTTTAGCACGGATCAATCCAGGAGGTGAGCAGGCCGAATCCGATGTGCGACTTAAATGGGCGCCGGTTTATCAAAGGTGCGTAGCTGATGAATACAAAACGGTTTGTCACCATGATTCTCAGGAATAAGCGAGGACACGTTTGGGTGGGGTCATCGGCGTGTTCGTCGTCGACTAGTTCAGTGATGGCTGAGGGATGAGCAACTGGCGCACGGCACGCCAATCAAACAGGTAAGATCAATCTGTTCTTAATCTCCAGGAGAAGACGCAATGGTCACCGCCATCGGGCAAAAAACTATACCCATAGAGGAAAAGGACGAGCAGGCAGTTCAGAAACTTCAGGATGCGCATCGGCGGATCGTTAAGGAGGTGGGCAAGGTTATTGTCGGGATGGAGCACGTCATCAATGAAATGATGATCGCGATCTTTGCCAAAGGACATTGTCTGCTCGTCGGCGTGCCGGGACTGGCGAAGACTCTGTTGATCAGTTCGTTGGCGCAGTCGATGTCCCTATCGTTCAAACGCATTCAATTCACACCGGATTTGATGCCCTCTGACATCACCGGGACAGAGGTGCTTCAGGACGACCCAGAAACGCGACAACGGATGTTCAAATTTTTGCGCGGACCGGTGTTTGCCAACATCATTCTGGCTGACGAGATCAATCGCACGCCGCCGAAAACTCAAGCCGCACTGCTGGAGGCCATGCAGGAAAAGCGGGTGTCGTCCGGAGGCACAGAGTACAAACTCGAAGAGCCGTTCTTTGTGCTGGCCACGCAAAATCCAATTGAACAGGAAGGAACCTATCCGCTGCCGGAAGCGCAGCTCGATCGATTCTTTTTCAACATTACCGTCCGCTATCCGAGCTGGGACGAGGAAATTGAGATTATGAAGCGCATGACGGGGAGCGCCAGCCAGGAGGTGCGGCATGTGCTGGCGCGGGAGGAGATTCTCGCGTTGCAAAGTTTGGTGCGGCGCATTCCGGTCGCGGATCACATTTACCAATACGTGGCAAAATTGACGCGCGCCACGCGCCCCGACGAAGGCGATGCCCCGGACTTCGTCAGAAATTGGCTATCGTGGGGCGCCGGGCCGCGGGCCAGTTTGAATTTGATTCTTGCGGGCAAAGCGCGCGCGATCCTGCACGGACGTTTCCATGTGTCCATCGACGACATTCAGAAGTCGGCCAAGCCCGTGCTGCGCCATCGCATCATTCCCAACTTTGCTGCTCAGTCTGAAGGCATTGATGCGGACAAAGTGGTGGAGAAACTGATCAGCACAATTCCGGCCGACGAAAAGATGTACGCGAATTCCAGATAGGGCGCGGGCGCGTCTGAAAAAATGGGGAACGCAGTATGGCTAAACAAGCGCAAGTTTCACTGCGATACTTGAATCCTGATGTCCTGCAGAAACTTGAGTCGCTACATGTGATTGCGCGCCAGGTCGTCGAGGGTTTGCGGGTGGGCACGCATCGCAGCCCATTGCGCGGTTTCAGTACAGAATTCGCTCACCACCGGCCTTACGCGCAGGGCGATGAAATCCGGCGGCTCGATTGGCGGATCTATGGGCGGACCGAGCGGTATTTCGTCAAATTGTACGAGGCGGAAACAAATTTCGACGCGCATCTGCTGCTCGATGCCAGTTCCTCCATGCGCTACGGATCGGGAAACGTCAGCAAGCTCGAGTATGCAAAATTCATGGCGGCAAGCCTCGCCTATTTAATTGGGGAGCAGAGCGACGCGGCGGGATTGGCGGTCTTCGACGCGGAATTGCGCAGCTATATACCGCCCAGCAGCGCAGCCGGCGTCATCGGACGTATCGAAAGCGAATTGGAGAAAGCGCAGCCCGTCCCGCGCACGAACGTGGCGTCGATCCTCCACGAGTTTGCCCGGCGCGTGACACGGCGTGGTGTGGTGATGTTGTTCTCGGATCTGTTCGACAATGTCGATGGATTCATCAAAGGCCTGAACCACCTGCGTTTTCGAAAGCACAATATTACGGTGTTTCACACTCTGGATCCTTTCGAACTGGAGTTTCCATTCACGGGGACCTGCCGCTTCAAAGGGCTCGAAAACGATGGCGAAATCGTGACACAGCCCGCGCGCGTCAGGGAGCTGTACCTTAAGGAAGTGCAGAAGTTCGTCGCGGAAATTCGCCGCGCGTGCGAGCGCATTCAGGTGGACTACGTACTGGTCGATACGTCGCGGCCGCTCGACGAGACGCTCTCGACGTACCTCTTGAGTCAAAGCGGCAGGATCGCCGTCAAGATGCAATAGAAGGCCGGCTATTCCATGCCGCGAACGTGAGGTTGCATGCCATTCTTAAATCCATGGATGCTGTTGGGGCTGGCCGGTGTCGGCGTTCCCGTGCTCATTCATCTTCTCAACCGGCATCGCGTGCAGGTCGTCGACTGGGCCGCGATGGAATTGCTGCGCAAAGTCGTACAGGTCAAAAGCCGGCAACTTCGCCTGCAGGACATCCTCTTGATGTTGCTGCGCTGCCTGGCGGTGCTCTTAATTGTGCTCGCGGCGGCGCGCCCGACCACCCAGGCGCCGCTCAAGTCAGCCGACGCCGGAGTCGTAATCGGAATCGACGGATCCTACAGCATGGGCCACAAGCCGGGCCTGGAAAGCCGCATGGATGGCGCGCTGGAGCGTGTGCGCGAAATTCTCGGCACGGTCACCCCCGGCCGCCCCGTAACGCTGGTATTGATGGGCGAACGGCCACGCGTATTGGCGCGGAACGCCGGTTACGACCCGGCGCAGATCGAACAGACGTTGAAGCAGCTTCGGCCGCTGGCAGAAGGCCTGAACCTGGAGCGTTGCTTGAGCGAATTAAAACCATTGGTGAAGGAAATCAAAAGCCCGCAGCGCGAGGTGTACCTGGTGACGGACGCGCAGGCGGCGACGTGGCAAGGTTTATCCGATGCGGCGCGGAATGCGCTGAGCTCGCTGACGGCGCTGGCGCGCGTCTCGCTGGTCGACGCCCAGCTGGAGGCAGCGCGAGGTCAGGAGAATCTGGCCATCGTACGCTTCGAACTGGCCGGCGGGGCGATGCGTACGGGGACTGTAGCTCGCTACATCGCGGAAGTTAAGAATCAGGGCGCCAATTCGCGCGATGCCGGGAGCATTGAGTTGCTGATGGATGATGTGCTGGTGGACAAGCAGCCTGTCGGACAGATTACGCCGGGCCAGACGATTCTGGTGCCGCTCTATGCGGCCTTGACGCATGAAGGCATGGTGCGGCTCACGGCCCGGCTGGGCCTCGATGAGCTTGAAGTGGATAACACCCGCTATGCCGTGGCCCAGGTGCGGCGCACGGCGCGGGTGCTGATTGTTGACGGCGAACCATCCGACAAGCCCTTTGGCAGTTCGACCGATTTTCTGCGCGCAGCGATCTCGCCGCAGCACGCACAACACCCCGACGCCACCCTGGAGCTCACCACCATGTCCTGGCTGGGATTGGCGGGAATGCGGCTGGGCGACTACGACGTTGTGATCCTGGCCAACGTACCGGACGTGCCGGAGGACGGCGTCGGCGTGCTTGCCGATTTTCTCGAGCGGGGCGGCGGGCTGATCGTATTCCTCGGCGACAACGTCAAATCCGAAACGATCAACAAGCGGCTGATCCGCAACGGCAAGCTGCTGCTTCCGGCGGAACTGGGAACAATAGACAGCGATACGTCGATCAACGCAGCCGGCGTGTCGCTGGACCCCGCTCTGGCGGATGACGCACTGATCTCGCCGCTCGCGGGCCTGCCGGCGGATCTGTTGACAGAATGCCGGTTCGTTAAGTGGATGAAGCTCAATCCTAGACCGCAGGCGCGGGTGCTGCTCAAGCTGGCGTCGCGGGGCGATCCAATGCTGGTGGAACAGTCCTACGGCCGCGGACAGGTGCTCCTATGTGCGAGCACGGCCGACCGCAAGTGGAACAACATGGCGATCAATCCGCTCTATCCGATCCTCCTTCAACAGGCGATCACTCGCGTCACACGCACGTCCGCTGAGCGTGCGCTAACGGTCAATGAGCCGCTGGTGCTGCCGCTGGATTCCGATCAGGCCGGCTCGGCGGTGAAAATTACGGATCCCGCCGGCCAGGTCCACACAGTAACAGCAACACTGCGGGGCGGCGACGTCGTAGTGCAATGGGACGACACCGCCTTGCCCGGATTTTATCAGGTTCAGGCCGGCGCCGACGCGCGCGTTATTCCCGTGGCCGTGAACATCAATCCTGTCGAATCGGACGTCAAGACTCTCTCTGATACTGAGTTGAATGCGGCCGTCGCGGGTGTGGGCATTAAGGTGCTGGCCGGGGGCGACAATCTCAAGGCGGCGGTCCGTGAGATCCGGGTGGGCCGGGAGCTGTGGAATTTTCTTGCGCTCGCGGCGCTGGCATTACTCCTGATCGAAACCTGGGTGGCGCGGCGGCAAACCGAGCGGAACGAAAAATCGGAACAGCCCGGTTTAAAACGGGAAAGAAGCGGCAAGGTTCTGGTGAACAGTTAACGGAAGCGGAGCTGGGCCTCGATGTTGAAAAGAGTGCTTGGAATCAATCCACAGGATACACTCCAGATCCTGGACTTTCATTTCCGTTCAAATTGGCCAATGTGGCTGCTGGTTGCGTTGTTGCTGGCGGGAACTGGCTACGCTCTCGCGCTGTATTTGCGTGAAGCGCGGCTGGGTGCCTTTTCGCGCGGACTTCTCAGTGTTTGCCGGGTTGGCGTGCTCAGCATCATCCTGTTCATCCTGTTTGAACCGGTGCTCGGAGTTGCAGTCACCAGCAGCACGTCGCCCAACGTCCTCGTCCTGGTGGACGGGTCCAGCAGTATGTCCATTCGCGACACTCGCAAAGACCCGGCTCAACTCGAAGACGCGGCGCTGGCCCTCGGCCGGCTAAACTTCGATCAGCCGCAACGGCAGCGGGCCGTGCACCGTGCGGTCGTGGCGATGCAGGACGCTGCCGCGGCGCTGCGGTCAACCCGCATGAATGAACGACGCGATGCGCAACAGCGCGCGTCATCTGAATTGGCAAACGTAAGCGCAATATTCCGCGACGATGGCGCCGCTTCTTCCGGAGCGGTCGCAACGCCGGATGGGGACCTGGCCCGGAACCTGGATGAGATCATCAAGCAGCAGACGGCGCTGGCGCTCGAAGACCTTTCCACGGCGCATCCCGATGCATTTGCGAACCTTGCGGCGACACAACAGAAGCTGGCGCAGACTTTGGAGAAATGGAACGCCGCAACCCAAGAGTCAAGGTTGACGTTGTCCGAGAAACTCCGCGCGGAAATGGCGCAGGTTTCGCGCCACGATCTGGCTGTCGGGATGCTCACGACGCACCAACCGGACAGCCTGAATCTGGTGGACCAGTTGGAGCAGAAATTCGCGGTGCAATTTTACCGCTTCGGTGCGACGCTCGAACCACTTGGCCTGACGCCCGGCGGCCGCAAAGAAGCCCTTTCCGCATTGAGCGCCTCTCCGGAAGGGACGAATCTCGGCGGCGCACTAAAAGACGCACTGGACGCGCACAGCGGTCAGAACATCGCCGGCATAGTCTTGATCTCCGATGGCGCGGCGAACATGGGACCCAATCCGCTGGAGGCCGCGCAGCGGATGAAAGAGCGGGCGATTCCGCTGTTCACCATCGGAGTCGGATTGCCGCAGCCAGACGACGTATATCTGCGGGGATTGGTGGCGCAGGATGTCGTATTCGCCAATGACCTGGTGCCGGTGCGCGTGCAGGTTGTCTCCAACGGATACGAGAAACGCATGACGACGCTGAGCGCGAGTCTGGACGGCGCCGAGGTCGCTTCGAAACAAATTACGCTGACCGGCGGACCCCAGTTCGAAGAGCTCACATTCCGCGCAAGCAGAACGGCGGGAAGCCGCAAGCTGGAGGTAGCGGTCGCGCCGCTACCCAACGAGGCGACGGAAGAGAACAATCGTATTGTGCGAACGCTGCGCGTATCCGATCAGAAGATCAAGGTGCTGTGTATCGAGGGCAGCCCGCGCTGGGAATATCGCTATTTGCGTGCGGTGCTCAAACGCGATCCGCGCATCGAGGCGCAATTCATCACCACCGAAGGCGACCGCGAGCTGGCGCGTAACTCTAAAGAACATCTGGCCCGCTTCCCGGAGCGTCCGGAACAGGCCTTCGGCTACGACCTTGTGATCATGGGAGACGTGCGCGCGACGACCTTTACGCCCGGGCAGCTCGCGCGCATTGAGGAGCTGGTCCGTGAACGCGGCGGATCGTTCATCATGCTTGCCGGGCGCAAACACGCGCCGGCCGAGTACATCGATACGCCGATTGCACAGCTCCTGCCGGTCTGGCCCGAGCAGGGAAAATGGGAAGATGTAAATAAGGATGCGTATCCCGCCCTCACAGCAGAAGGACAGCAAAGTCTGGTGATGCAATTGGACCCACTCGAAGCAAAAAATCGCGCGCTTTGGGCCAACGTCAAGCCGCTGAATCAGGTTCCGCCCCTGGGCGGATCGAAGCCGGGAGCACAGGTGCTGGCCGAACTGTCCGACGCGCAGCAGCGGACCGCGCCGACGCCGCTTATCGTCTGGCAGCGTTACGGCGCCGGAAAATCCATGTTTGTTGGAACAGACCGGCTGTGGCGGCTGCGCACCAAGACCGGCGACAAGTACCACGCGCGATTCTGGGGGCAGGTGATCCAGTTCTTGACGCTGTCGCGTTTGCTCGGCGAGAACCAGCGCATCCGGCTCGAAGTCGACCGCACTGAGGGCAGGATCGGTGAGGCTATGCAGATCTACGCGAATGTGCTCAACGCAAGTTTCGAACCGACCACGGCGCCGGGGTGGAAGGTAGTGCTCAAGTATCTCGATAAGGACGGCGCGGACCAGATTTTGACGCTTCAGCCGGCGCCCAAGCTGCCCGGGTTATTCCGGGGTCTCTTTGTTCCGCGCTTCGCGGGACGTTATCAGCTTAGCGCGCTTGATGAAGACAAAAAGATCGCCAGCAGCGTGGAATTTACGGTCAGCAACGCGGCGGCTGAGAAGTCAAATACGGCCATGCAGCAGGATGTGCTCAAGAACATGGCCGACGCCAGTGGCGGACAATATCTCACCGTGCGAGACCTGCCCATCGTTCCGGACCTGTTGGCCGCCAATCGTCGCGACGTCACGGTCAACCGTGAAATCGAGCTCTGGGACAACTGGCTTTTCGTGGCATTGTTCGTCGGTTTGGCAGGGCTGGAATGGAGCTGGCGGCGCAGCCGGGACCTGGCCTGAAGCGCGACAGCCATTGAATACAAATATGGTAACGAAAAAAATGACAGAGCCGAAGTCTAGCCACGCACCCTCCTCCGGCAGCCTGGAGCCGCGGCTCAACGCGGCCTGGGCGCGCGAGCGCTGGTTTCATCTTACGCGCGGGCTGACCATTGCTCTGCCCGTCCTGACCGGAATCGTACTGCTGGACTTCCTTCTGGACTGGTGTCTCGATTTGCCGGGCTACGGGCGTGTCTTGTTGCTGCTCGCGAATCTTGCAGCGCTGGCGTGGATCTTCTGGACGCACGCGGGACGCTATTTGCGGCCATACGATCCGTTGGTACTGGCGTTGCGGCTGGAAAAGCAGCATCCCGCGCTCAACAGCGTACTGGTCTCCGCGGTGCAGCTTGACGAGGCAGACGTTCAGAGCGGCGTGTCGCCGGCGCTGGTGCGTGCGGTCAAACGCGCGGCGCGGGAGCTGACCGAAGGCATGGACTTCGGCCAGATTGTGTCGTTCCGGAAACTGAGCCGCATGATATTCCTTGCGGGAGCCGACGCCATGTTCGCGGCGGCATGCATTGCGGCGCAGCCGCAATTCGCGTGGACGCTGGCTTGTCGCCTTGCCAATCCCTGGTCGACTCACGCGTATCCCACGCGGACGCGGATTGAAGTGCTCACGAAGGATACCGCCATCAGGCAGTCTGCCTCCATGCAGCTCTTGGCCCGCGCCAGCGGCGCGATTCCCGAAAAGGGAACGGTACAAATAAAATTCCCTGACGTAGGCTGGGAAAAGATTGAGCTTCCCCGCAGCGGTGCCAGCGATTTCACCTATTTGCTCGAACAGGTTTCCAGTGATCTGGACTATCGCTTCAAGCTCGGCGACGCGATTTCCCCCGTCTACCACGTCTCCGCCGTCCGCCCGCCCCAAATGGTGGAGGAAAGCGCGAAACTGGATTATCCCGCCTATACACATCTGGTTCCGGAAGCAGCCAAGACCTTGAACGTCAAAGTTCCCGAGAGCACCCAGATCCATTGGCAGCTCAAGTTCGACCGTCCGATCGCCCATGCCGAGCTGGTATTGGAAAATCTCAGCCCAGTTCCGATGACGCTGGGATCCGAAGGACAAACGGTAGCGCTGACCATGCCGGCCGAGTCCTCGTCCAGCTATCGGTTTCAATACACATGGCAGTTCAACGGCCGCGAATGTGTTGAGACAGGTCCCAAGCGGTTCATGCAGGTCATTCCCGATCTCGATCCGCATGTGGAACTGGCCTATCCCGTCGAAGACGAAAAGGCCACGTTGGGCAAGGTCTTGTCGCTCAAAATTCATGCTCAAGACGATTACGGCTTGGAAAACGCCACAATCGTATATGCGATCAATGACGGCCTCGAGCAGCGTCGCCCTGCAGTATCCCTGAACGGAGCACGCGCGATCGACAAGGAGCTCACCTGGGCGATCAAGGATTCAATACCGGGATTGAAATTGGGAGACGTGCTCACTGTCGCGGTAATCGTGGCGGATGGCCGAGCCGGCCAGCCTGGGATCACCGGACATGTCGCGCGAACTAAGAGCCGCCGGGTGCAATTCGTCTCGGCGAAGGAGTACGAAGAGTATGTTCTCGGCCGGCAACGGCGATACCTGGGGCTGATTCGCCCGCTCTATCGCCACGAACGCGAAGCTCTGGACCGTATTCGAGACCTGCAGTCCGCGATGCCGGCGAGTCGTGCGATTGGTACGCCTTAGCAGATGGGTAACAGCAAATAGCAGAAGCGGAGCACGTGCATGAAGCGACGACATTTTGGTCTCGGGTTGTGGTTCTTCGCTGCAATCTGCGGGTCGTCCTGCGCGGCTGAATCCCGACCTCCGGCGTCGAATACGGACCTGACGCAAACTGTGGTGTTGGAGGCAACCCGTCAGGATCTTGTGGCTCATCGCCTCGACGAACTGATCACTGGAATCGGCTACATCAAGCAGGATCTTAGCTCGAATGGGCAACTGGAAGCCGAAACCGGCAAGCGTCTGGAACTGATCGCGAGGCGTCTCGTGGCGCTGCGCGACGGACCATTGGCCAAAGCGCAGGGACTCTTGCGTGAAGCGACTGCCAACCCCGCGCGCCTGAGCAAGCTGCTCGGGGATGCGCAGCACGAGATCGTGCCGATCCGGCGTGAGCTGGGAAGCTTATTGTTGCAGGTGGGTGTGACGCAGGCGACGGAGGTCTTCGCGGCTGAATTGCATGAACTGTGGACTCGCCAGGAGACGCTCGCGCATAGCGCCGGCGAAGCGGCGGATGAGGCTGCCGCCTCCGGCCAGGCGGCGGCAGTTCAAAAGGATCTCGCCACGGCGCTCCGTCGGCTATTGAGTGAAATCGACAAGCTGCCAGGCAATGACAATAGCGAAGCGCTTACGACGGTGCGTCTGGCGCGGGCTCGCAAGACTCTAGAGGAAAGCGGCGTGGAGCAGTTGATGGATGCCGCTACCCATTCACTTGAAAGCGGCGACGCCGCCGCTGCCCGGCCCGGACAGCTCAAGGCGCTGGAAATCATGCGCAACACGGAAATTCAGCTCCGTCCCGAAGCGCGCCTGCAGGCGCTGGTCCAGGCGCGCAACGACCTTGAGAATCTGAAACAGAAAGAAGTCGATCTAGGGCGCGGCGCCGAGGGACTCGGCGCTGAAGAATTTGGCAAAGCGGCGACAAGCCTGGGTCGTCGCGAACTAGCCTTGTGTCAACCGCTCGAAACGATGAGCGCTTCGCTGGGAATCGAGCAGTATACCCGCGCAGCGCAAACCGCGTCCGGCGACGCCGCTCAGCACTTTACCAATCGAGACAAGAGTGCGGCGCTCGCCGCGATTTCCGCGACAGAGCAGGCGCTGGGGAAGGCCATCGAGATTCTCGACAAACACATCACGGATGCGCAGAAATTGGATGTGCGTTACCGCGCGCTTCAAGCGGCGATGAGCCGAGTAAAGCTGCTGGAAGACCTGCATGAACGACAGGCGCAGATCATCGACGACACGGATGCTCTGGCAACCGCGAAGAAGGACGTAGCGCGTCTGGCCGAGCCCGAGCACGCACTGGCAGGCCAGGTTGCTCAGTTCAGCGCTGCGTTGCCGAAAGATTCGCAATGGGACAGTGTACTGAAGAATGCATTGAATGGCGCCGCTGACAGAATCGGGCGCACAGAAGCCGAATTGCGCAAGAGCCGCACCGTGGCGGCGCGCGAGGCCGAGGCCGAAGCGTTGCAGGCGCTCAACACGGCGTCAGAGACCGCCGGTAAGGAGGTGGCGTTTCTGGAGCAACTCTGGACGCTGACGCAGTTGGCCAGCGATCTTAGCGCCGTATCGCGCTGCGCCGGAGACGTCGAAGCGGAACAGCGCGACTTACGGAAGCAAGTCGAAGCAAACCTTGCGGCCAGCAAGAGCGCACTGGACCTGGCTGCAGCGCAGGGGCTGCTCGCGCGCGCCGCGGGCGAGGCCGAGGAGACGGCAGCGCAGATCGCGGAAGCGCGAGCCATTGAACCGTTGTTGACCGATGCCAAACAGCGCATGGCCTCCGCAGCGACCGGATTGGGACAAGACAAAGCCGCCGCGGCGACGCCGCTCCAGAAGGACGCAGAGGATAAACTCGCGCAGACAAACACAATGGCGATTGAAATGGCGACGCGCGCCGAATACATGGCCGGCTGGGTTGCGGCCATGGAACAGAATGCAGTCGTGGGCGTGGATCTGCTGCAACGACAGATCCTGTTGCGGACGAAGACCGAAGCCGCAAGGGGCGAGACAGTCGCGGAGTTCGAGCCGGACCAGACCATGCTGAAGGGCGAGACAGAAGTATGGGGAACCATGGATGTTGTTGGAGCCTCATATCAGAAAGCAGCCGATGAAATGGGCTTGGCGTCGGCAGCGTTGAAAGCGGTCAAGCAGACCGAAGCCGTGCAGCACCAGAAGAGGTCGGAGGAACTGCTCAAGAAGGCGCTGGACGAGATGTTCAAGTGGCTGGCCTCTGTGCAGGTGATGCAGCAGCCGCCCTCCGACCGCCCCGTGGCGAAGCGCGTGATGAATGTGCTCAACCGCCTGTTTACGCTGGTCATGGGCGAAGAGGAATTGCGGAACCGTACGAAACTTGCCGCAAACCAGAACGAGTTTGAAAGCCTGGGCTCGGATCAGGACGGTTTGGGGAAACAGCTCGACGACGCCCTTGCCGTACTCGAGAGGCGCGAGTATGTCTCGGAGCCTGCCAAGGCATTCATGGAGGAAGCGAAGACGAAAATGAACGAGTCGATGGATGTATTGAGCAAAGCGAAACGCGACGCCGCGGTCGAAGCGGAAATGCGCGTCGAGGCGGCGCTCCGCAAGGCCATTGCTCAACTGATGGTCGAAGCGTTCACACCGCCGGACAAGATGGACGACGACAATAAGACCCCGGATGACATGAACAAGGATGAGGAAACAGAAACGCCGCCGCCGCCGCCGGACCCCAAAGAAGCAATGATGGGGTTCATCAAAGGTGCGGTGAAAGGCGAGTCCGTGGCCAAGAGCAGACAGCAGTGGGACCCGCTGGGACAGCGGGATCGGGGCGCGCTCAATGAAAATTTTGCCCGCGAGTTGCCGTTGGAGTACCGCGACAATCTGAAGGAATATTACCTCGAGTTAGCCCGCAGCGGCGGCGACTCTGAATACGAAACAAGCGGCGGACACGCGACGCGCGCTCAGGAAAATCCTCCCGGCAATGCGCTGGCGGCTACACCGCAGGCGGACGCCACTCTGCAGAGCGCTCAAGGCCAGGCAGAGGAGCTGATCACGCCGAAAACCGAAGCGGCGGTTGCGCGCGGGCTGGAATTTTTGAAACAAACGCAACATCCCGATGGAAGCTGGGAAAGGCAGTATTCAGTGGCGATCACATCCGTTTCTGTAATTGCCTTTATGATGCAGGGAAATTTTCCAAAGGAAAGGCCCTATGGCGAAACCTTGGAGAAGGGCCTGAACTTTCTGCTCAACGAAAGCAAGAACGGTGCGAGCGGCTACATGGGCGCCAGCATGTACGAGCATGGCCTGGCGACACTGGCGTTATCGGAACTGTGGGGTCAGACCGACCGCGACGATGAGATCCGCGAAGCGCTCAAACGCGCGGTCGATGTGATCCTGAAATCACAAAGTTCAATGGGCGGCTGGCGCTACGACCCAGACCGGACCGATGCTGACGTGTCAGTGACGGTCATGCAGTTGGTGGCCCTCTCCTCGGCGCGCCAGGCGGGAATTCTGGTGCCGGACCAGACCATCGACAAGGCGATCAAATATGTCCAGTCCTGCAACGATCCCGGGACGGGAGGGTTTCGCTATATGCCATTTCCGGGACAACCCGGATTCGCCCGCAGCGCTGCGGCTGTAGTGTGCTTGATGATGTGCGGTCGGCGCCAGGATCCTGAGGTGACAAAGGGACTCCAATATCTTGTCAATCAGTCCGAAGCCAGCTTTAAGGAAACTGAATTCTATCCGTATGCGCATTACTACTCGGCAGTAGCCAGCTATCTGTCTGGTGACGAGCCCTTCAAAAAGTGGTACCCCCGCATCCGAGACGTCATTCTCGCATCACAGGACAAGAATGGAGCGTTCGGCGGAAAGTTTAATGGCGGCCTGGGGCAAGCCATGGCGCTCATCATCCTGGGCTTGCCCAACGGCTTTGTGCCCGTGTATCAGCGTTAAGGAAACAAAATGCTCGCGACCGTACGATGGATCGGATTGATCGCACTCTGCTCCGTGGCGGTTCGAGCAGTGAGGGCTGAGGGGTCGCCAACGGACGGCCATTCGGCAATACCCGAAACGGCGCTGGCCGAGTTGCGCGCGCAGATGGTTGCGCCCGACGACCTGAAAGTAGAAGACGTCCAAAAGATCAGTCGCTACCACGCGATCTTGAGGGACGGTCGGGAACTAGAGCGCCAACACCCGGATGCCGCTAACCTTTATATTGTGCGCAGCGCAATGCTCGAGGCGATGCGCGGCCTGGTGCAAACACAGGCCGACGACATCAAGCCTGACGATGTTCTGAACCTTGCGCGCAAGATCATGGAGAGCACAGATCAGCCAGCTTGGAAAATCGGCGCGGATACGATCTTGACACAGGTGGAAATACTGAAGTTGAGCGGGGACGAGCCGCCGCAGCCTAAGCAACCAGCCGAGTCGAATCGAATCGATTCCCCCGTCGCCAAAATCTTGAAAGCCTATGTAGACCGTTATTGCGGAACCGAGGTCCATCCGGACGCGTTGATCGAAGCAACCACGATGGCCCAGCAAACTGGTGAAACGAAATTGGTTCTCGATTTCGGCGACCAGATGGAGAACGCTTTTGGCGATGAACCCCGCGTGAACAAGTTTCTGCGCGAACGGCTGCAGCGGGGCGCCAGCCGTAACAGGCAAAGCCTGGTTGCCGATTTGCCGCTGCTCGACGGCAGCCGGCTCCACTTGCCACACGACTTGCTTGGAAAAGTGGTGCTGATTCATTTCTGGAGTCCCCGGATTCCGCGTTGTATGGAAGCCCTGGACGCACTGAAGGCGACTTATCAGGAATACCACAGGCGCGGGCTTGAAATTGTCAGCGTGTGTGTCGATCGCGATCGCGAGAAGCTCGAGGAAGTGATCAAGGCGCGGTCTCTGCCCTGGCCGCAGGTATTCAGCGGCAAGGGCGACGACGATCCGCTGGTGCAGTTGTACCAGATCAAGTTGCTCCCTTCATACTGGCTGGTAGGGCCCACTGGCCAGATCATCGAGGATCGCTTTGGCCACATGGGTGGCTTGGATCTGTTTGCCTCCATCCTCAGTACCCTCACTGGGTCATGGCGGAAGGTTGCATGGCTGCAGGCCTGTCGCTCTGGCGAATTCCTGCTGAATGCCATTCTGGAACAACTCCCGCCCGACTCAATGGTTTCTTCCAAACCTGCCAGTCCGTATGGGGCGCTTGCAGGCAAGTTGAGGGAAGCGCAACTGGCATGGCCGATGGAGCAAAAAGCCCACTTGATGCAGGAGGTTCTGCGGCTCGCCCACGTTGCTGAACTGGCGGCGCCCAACGCTGTGGAGCAAGGGGCAGTGCGCAACTTTGGGCTGATCGCCGCACAGTGGCTGGCTATCCAGCAGAACGATTCGGGAATGGACGCTGAAGCCAACGGATTTGCGCAGAGCCTTTTGAACAGTCAGGCGTTATTGCCGCAGCGGGTTCTGGCAGACTACATTACGACGCGGGCCGAACTGCTGCGCCGGAATTCGGAGCAGAAGCAGAATATCGACCATCGACAGGACGCAGCTCCAATCGACGAATTCAAGGCTCGCTACGACAAATCCGAGGCAGCGTGGATGGCGTATCCGCTGGCGCTGGCGTTGACATGGGAGACTGGCCAGCGGCCCAAGGTAATCAATGATATCAGAGTGGCGATGTGTGCTCCGGTCGTGCGCGATCATCCGGAAATCCGCGCGACGTTGCGAAATTTCTTCGGCGAGCGCTATGAGCGCAATGAGCCGTTTACAATGGCGTTGACGCGAACTGACGGAAGCGCGCTTCACCTGCCAGACGATTGCGCCGGCAAGGTTGTCGTCCTGCATTTCTTTTCGGCCGCGGCAATACCAGGCGCGCCATGGACCGCCGTCTCACTGGAAGCGCGGGCCGGATGCTTTGTGCGCGACCGGCAGATGCATCGGACCGAACAGGTAAGTGTGAGCGGATGGGATACGCATCCCTCGCTGAGTCCCGATGGACGATACGTAAGCTTCTCGTCGCGCGAAAATGGGCTCGACCCACAACTGAAAAAGGACAATGCCTCGGGAGTTTTCCTGTTCGATCGGAAGATGGGAGACACTGTCGAACTCAGTCTAAACAAGAGCGGCATACATGGCGTCGGGTTATGCGAAGCGCCAGTATTAAGTCAGGACGCACGCTTTGCAGCTTTCTGGTCCAATGCAGAGAACCTCGTGTCAGACGACGCGAACAAGCAGCCCGATGTATTCCTGTGTGATCGCGAGGCGAATAAGATCGAGCGGATCAGCGTTCTGACGGATGGAACGGAGGCAAACGGACCCAGTCTCAATCCATGCATCACGGGCGACGGGCGGTATATCGCGTTTCAAACGCAGGCGCAGAACCTGGGCGACAAAGAGTGGACGATCATGGTTCGCGACCGGCAAACCAGCCGGACTATCCGCATCGCCGCGGGCGTTAGCCCGACGATCGCCACGGCAAGCCATGACGCTCCAACGTTGGCGTTTCGGTCCGTGTCAGGCAAGCTCGTGTCACAGGATACGAATAACTGCGACGATATCTTCGTCTGCGAATCGCTGGACAAGATCGAGCGCGTCAGTGTGGCTTCCGATGGCGCAGAAGCCAACGGTCCCAGCGTGAACCCCGCCATCAGCGCCGATGGGCGCTTTGTGGCGTTTAGCTCCAAGGCTTCGAATCTGGCGAAGGATGACACTAATAACAAGGCGGATATTTTCGTCTTTGACCGGAAGACGCGAAAGACTGAACGGGTCAGCGTAGGCTCGAACGGTGAGGAAGCGAACGGCGACAGTTTTTGCTGTGCGATCAGTGCAGATGGCCGCTACGTGGCCTTCGATTCGGCAGCCACCAATCTTGTTTCCGGAGGTAACTCTCCTCGCGGGGTGTTCGTCCACGACCGGCAAACCCATCAGACCGAACGGATCAGCGAATCATCCACAGGATCGCCCGGCAACCGGGAAAGCAAGTTGGGTTCCATCAGCGCGGATGGGCGCTATGTGTCCTTTGATTCTCAGTCGACAAATCTGGGACCCGGACGAAAGATGGTGAGCGGCTATGGCGTGCTGCAACCCCGGCCGAATCTGGACATTGTGGCGGTTAATCTGGATTCCGCGCCCGAACCGGCGGAACAGCTCGCACGTGAACATTCCGATTGGATCGTGGCGCACGCCGGTCCGGAAGCGGCGAATGCAATCGTCAGGCGGCTGGGCATCTGTGCGTTGCCGGCCACGTGGGTCGTGGGCCCAAGTGGGCGCGCATTCCTGACGGATACTGACCTGGACTTGATGCAGGCGCTGGTTTCCGCGTGTGGTCTGTCCCGCAACCTCGTTGAACATCCGGCGACTAACTTGGACCAGTGGAATCAGGCCTATGACCAGTTGCTGTGGAGCCAGGACGGATGCGAGATTGCGCAGGCCTTGCATTACAAATTCGAAGGGAGCGAAAATTGGAACAAGGATCTCGACCACGCGTATGATTTGATGGTCCGCACCGGATTCAAGTTTCAAGACGAGCAGGTTCGTGCGCTTAAATTGAATCTCAATCAAATCACCGCAGGAGCGAGCGGTTGGGAACCGCCGGAAATCGTAAGAACGGCCAATGGGAACATCGCGGCCATCCTGGCAACAAAGAAAAAGATTGTCGATCTGGTGGCGCGTCGCGTCGCAATGAAGCCGGAAGCGGATTTGTCGCAACTTAAGCGTGTTAAGCTCGAGGCGGATTGCGTCCGCGTGCCCAAGAGCGCGGAACGCGAAAAGGACCGGAAGCAGCTCTCACTATTCTTTCAGGAAGTTCCAATGCCCGCCGATATCCCGCCGACCGAAGCGGAGTATTGGCTATTCCGTGTCAAACCTCTGTAAAAGAACAACTCGGGAATGCGTGAAAATATTAAGGTGATGCGAACGGACCTGCTATTTTCCAACTAAAGGCGATGATGCAAGTCTGTTTTGTGAGGCTAAACGAAGATTTTTGGGAACGCTATTGTCGTAGTAAAAAGGGAAAGGATTGGTAGCATTTGGTTCGGCGTCTGCACCATCTTTTTTCGCGAGAGGCTATTCCGACCTTATCCGCCGGGCAAAATAACTGATGTAGTTCAGATTCTGCCCGGCAGAAATGTAAGATATCCAAGTAATGCTCAGATTAATCCATCCAGGAACTTCGTTCCAAAAAGCAGATCGTCCTAGAATCTCGGCCAGCCTTCCAAATTGTCGCCAGTCCCAACATATTCGCTATGAGATTAAACAGGCCGCTTTGGGAAACTCATTGGTGTTATGGATTGCTCCGATCTCGGAGCAATGATCAACGACAACTAAACTTCCCGCGCCTTGCCTCACCGTTTTTGCTACCGTAAGCCCTTCGTTGCCTCATTAGAATGTTACCAAGAATTCGGAGGGCTACGAATGGGAACTGTCAGCAAAGCGGCACGGACGGAATTAGTGACGGCCATTCAGGAGCGATACTGGCGAGCCTCGAAAATTGAAAAGGGCAAGATCCTGAAGGAATTTGTAGCATTATCTGGCTACCATCGAAAGCATGCAATTCGACTGCTGGTGAAACGGATGAACATCACGCCACAATCAATAGCTGTCAGCAAGCGCGTCTACGATGAGGCCGTGAAGAAGACTCTGGTCTTGATCTGGGAAGCCGCCGACCGGATCTGCGGCAAGCGTCTAAAGGCGGCAATCCCTACTTTGGTGGATGCGATGGAAAGGCACGGGCACTTGGAATTGGAGCCCGTCCTTCGGCAAAAGGTCATGTCCGTGAGCGCCGCAACCATCGATCGCATATTGATGCCGATACGAAAGGTTGCCGGTGTTCGAAGAAAACGGCGATCAGGAAAAAAAGTGAGCAGAGACGTTGCGATAAAGACCTTTCAGGACTGGCAGGATCCACTGCCCGGGTTTCTGGAGATCGATTTTGTTGTTCATGGCGGAGGGTCGATGTCAGGAGAGTATATTCACAGTCTCGTCGCCACTGACGTGTGCTCTGGGTGGACGGAAGCAGTTCCGCTGTTGGCGAGAGAGCAGTCTCTGGTAATTGAAGGACTGAGGCTGATTCGGAAGCAAATGCCGGTGCCAATGCTCGGGATCGATTCGGATAACGACAGTGCGTTCATCAACGACACGCTGGCCTCCCATTGCGAGCATGAAGGAATTAAGTTTACGCGATCACGCACCTATCACAAAAACGATCAGGCCTGGATTGAGCAGAAGAACGGGGCGGTGATTCGCAAGTTCGTGGGTCACGAACGCTTCTCCGGAATCGTAGCGGGACAAGCCATGGCTCAGCTGTACCAAGCCATGCGGTTGCACGTAAACTACTTCCAGCCGTCATTTAAACTGCGAGAACGCATTCGAGACGGGGCTAGAATCAAGAAAGTCTACCATAAACCTGCGACGCCTTGTGATCGCTTGCTGGCGAGCAAACAAGTTGATGAAAAAGTGAAGGCGTCATTGCGATCAAAACGTCGACATTTGGATCCCGTCCAGCTTCTGCATCGAATTCGTCAAGGTCAGTCGACTCTGGCTGCACTTAGCACTGGCGAGCCCAGCAGTGGACCCAACCGACAAAGCCTCAACAATTTTCTATCGCAATTACCTGAACTGTGGCGACGTGGAGAGGCACGCCCGACGCACCGGAAAGTACAAACGGGAAATCGATATTGGCGGACGCGTGAAGATCCTTTCAAGAATGTCTGGAATGACATACTGCTATGGTTGCAGCATGACCCGGATTGCACGGCAAAGTCCCTCTTCCATCGTTTGAATGAAAAGTATCCGGAGGATTTTGGTGCAGGTCAGCTGCGGACGCTGCAACGTCGGATTAGCGAGTGGCGTCAGACCATGGCGAGAAGGCTTGTATTTACCGGTACCGAGGAACACAACCAACTTGAGGCAGTTGCACTAGAAAAACAGAATCAATAGGGAAAACGCAAACATGTATCTGTATCCGCATGGGGGCTCTGCCCCCAAACCCCCGGGATTTACCGCTTTGTGGACCACCGGTGCAGCAACAAAAAAAAGGGCCGAGCATAGTGCTCGGCCCGACCGTCTGGTCACTTGCGTCGGCGCTCAGGTCGCTTCCCAGCGTAGCCCTACCCTCCGCGCAAGCGCCGTACATTGTAACCATGCGCACTTACCAATCAATACCTTGAACTCGCGATGCCAGTAAGGTGCCATCATCTGGGGTTGGCGAAGGTGAAAAACTTCGGTAACATTCTACTTTGAGGCAACGGGACCGGAAGAATGATTGTCGCTGGACAGAGCAATACCGGCTGATCTTTCCGGAGAACCTGCGCGCACTCGCCACTGCTATTCTTTTTTCGGTTTTCGGGCGGCTATTGTATGGCATAATGAAGTAGCGCTGCAGCCGGCTGACGAATATCACAATTCCAACATTGCAACTATCGGTGGTGCTGCCCGAAATTGCAACATCATCGCATTAATTCTTACAGATTATGCGGAATTATCGCATTCTGATGTATCTCATTTGCATTGAATTACGGGTAAGCGTTCCGTGATCAGCGCTGTCTAAAATCCTTGCATTGGCACGCGAGACCGGGATTACATGGGCAGGAGTATGATCGCGGGCGGCTTCCAGTTCGCCGGGGCTAGTTCGTGGACGAGGCTGGCGGGGTGAGTCGAAATACGGACCCAAGGACGATTTGATTTTTGGAACAAAAGAACCCAAAAACATTGGCGGTACCTGGCCGCACATCCCTTGACGCAGGAGCGACGTCACTCTTATCACCGACCGTCGCTACGTGCAGGCAATTCTGGCGGAATTGTTGAACCGTCATACCTATTCGCAGCGACAAAGGAGAGAGTACATGGGACTGACGACAGTTGCGCGTGTAGCGCTCAAGCAAAATGGCGAGGCATCACCAACTTCGGCATCCGAGCAATATTGGGAGGTGCTCAATAGCTATCGAAGCGAATTGCTTAGACAGGCGGGAGCGATTGTGGCCTCAGATGCCGACGCGGAAGATATTGTACAAGAGACGTTTTGTGACGCATTGCGAGAACCAAAGAAGCTGGTTGAGGCAGACTCCGTTACCGCGTGGCTGCGGTCGCTGAACCGGTTAATGCACTTTCGCGGGCACGGGCAAACAGGCTCGCGGTGAATGAAAAATCCAGTCTTGAACCGGCAACCACTGGTGGGTTAGGAAAGTTCGAACATCGGGAATCGTTGCGGCAAGCCATGCAGACACTTCCGGAAGAAATGCAGAAGGTGCTGATGTTGAGGTACTGGAAAGCGCTGACAAACAGGCAGATCGCAGCGGAACTTAAAACGTCTGAGAGCACGGTTAAGCGCCTTTTGTTCGAAGCCAATCTGCGCCTGTATGCAAAGCTGGAGGCGTGAAAAATGAATCCGTGCAATTGCGGCGAGGTCGAGGAACAGGCGAGTGCGTACGTGGATGGAAGCTTGTCCGCGGAGGAGTCTCTAGCGGTCGCCGCCCACCTCGCGGGCTGCAAGCCGTGCCAAACCGCGATCGACTGGTTCCGCGCCATGAACGAACGCCTGAAGGGTTTTCAAGGCCAGCCCATGACCCTGGTTGCAGCCGGCCGTCCGAAATCGCCCGCGAAATGCAGCGCCGGCGCCACTCGCGCCGATGCCGCGTACGCGCCACCGCGCAAGGCGCGCACCGTACTCGGACCCTACGAGATTCTGGGGCAGATCGGCAGCGGCGGCATGGGCGTGGTCATGAAAGCTCGCGACGCGGCGCTCAATCGCGACGTTGCGCTGAAGCTGATGCATCGCAATGCCTATGCGCACCACGAATGGCGACAGCGCTTTGTCGCGGAGGCGCGGATCGCCGGCAAATTGGAGCACCCTGGAATTCCGCCGGTATACTTGCTGGGGAAAAATTCCAAGGGCTACGAATTCTTCAGCATGAAACTGGTCTCAGGCCGCACGCTGGCGCAGATCTTAAAAACCCAGCGCGGACCACAAAAGGAGTTTACACTGGCGCGGCTGCTAACAATCTTCGAACGGGTGTGCGAAACCATCGGCTATGCGCATTCGCACGGTGTCATCCATCGCGACCTCAAGCCATCCAATATTATGATCGGCGCATACGGCGAAGTCTGGGTGCTGGACTGGGGGCTGGCAAAGCTCGCCCAGGCGCAGCAGACCCAACTTGGAAGTTCAGAATCCGCGTTGCCGGAAGTGAAAATGGGCGGCGGACTGACAGCCACAGGCAGCGTCGTGGGCACGCCCGCGTACATGGCTCCGGAACAGGCGCGAGGCGAGCCGGTGGATGTCGGCGTGGACATCTACGCATTGGGGGCGATACTTTTCGAACTCCTCGCGGGCGGACCGCCCGTCCTTGGGAAGAATTCGAACGAGGTGCTGCTGCGCGTGGCCAACGGCAAGATCCGGCCGGTGCGCGCTACAGCAGCCGGACGTCAGGCGCCCAGAGCCCTGGCTGCCATCGCTGAGCACTGTCTGGCATTCAAACGCAAGCGGCGGTATCCCTCTATGGCGGAACTCCTGAAAGACCTGCGCGCCTTCGCGGCGGGCGAAGCCGTCAGCGTGCTGCCGGAAACTCGCTGGCAGAAAACTGCGCGGTACCTGCAGCGCAATCGCAAAAAAGCCGCAGTGGCCGCCGCCGCTTTCACGATCACCTGCTTACTGGTCACCACCGGCGCGGTGCTGATCGCCGATGAACAGGGCAAAGCCCGCGCCGCCGACGCGCGCGCCAATAAAGCCTTGGAAAATAGTGTGCGCGAGCAACTGGAGGCCGAGCGCCTCGTCTCGGCCACGCTGGCGGAGAAAGCCGCGCGCGCGCAGCGGCGCATCGATGCCTTTGATCCCTATGCGCGCGCCAACGACCTGTTGATGCGCGGACAACGGATGGACGAAGCCGAACGTCTGGCGCGGAAAGCTTTGACCATCGATCCTGCGTTCCCGGAAGCGCAGTATGCATTGGCTGAGGCGCTGCGTTGCCAGGGCAAAGGCAAGGATGCCGCGGATGCATTCATACAGGCCGACGCACTCAGCCAGAAAGTTGCCGGAAAGCGAACGTCAAGGCGCTCCTCTCGGCGGCAATGGCGTACGTCAAGTCCGCTTATATTGCCGAAGCACAAAAGGCATTCGACCAAGTTGATAGCTGTGGCGGCGATGACCCTTTGGCCGACGTGGGACGTGTGTTCAAGCTCTCCGGGCATGGCAAATTCAAGGCCGCTGAAATGCTCGCGGATGCTCTGCTCCGACGCGCGCCGTATCTATGGGAAACGCATTACGTCTATGCACAACTTCTAGTAGATGAGGGGATGCAGGGCGTCATCAAGTTTGATTCAGAAGCCGCCCAAAGATATACTGCGGCAATCGACGAAAGCTTACTGCTTGCTCCACACGAGGCGACCTTGCGCGCCGTGCGAAATTTAGGAGATATTCTATGGGGCGACAAGTCTCAGTCACTCAGTGGACTGGATGAGGCCATCCGACTGGAGCCGTTAAATGGTTTGTTCAGATTGCTTCGCGCGACGGTTCGCCTGAGCCTCAAAGACGAGAAGGGAGCAAACGAAGATGTTTTGGCCGCGAAACAATCCCAAGTTGCACCAGTACTGCTGAAGATGTTTGAAGTCGCTCATGGCAACTACGAACCCGGCCGTATTTTGGCAGTCAAATTGGAAATTGCGCGGGAATTGAGCGACGATCCTTACAGAGTCGCTGAGGCTGTGGGGCTCGCCATCACAAGCGGACGTCAAGCGGAGGTGTTGCCGATCTACGAACAGCTCCAACAGCGTTTTCCGGACCATCCCGCTACAATTCTCGCAAAGGCCATCTACCTCAATTATAACGGCCGAAATGACGAGGCAGACGCCATATTGGACCGGGGGCTGGAGTTTTTTCCTTTCAATGGGTATCTCCGAACCTTTCGCGCAAAGCGTCTTCTGAGTCAAGGCGAAGCCAGCATGGCATTGGCTATGTTCGAACGCGCGTTGTCGGACGCGAATACGGACAGCCGAAATCTAGTCAAGGTATGGATTATACGTTGTCTGATCCGGCTCGAACGCGTGGCCGAAGCGCGCCAGCAGCTCACCGAGTTGCAGCACGAAAGTCCTAAAGATGCGGCCGAACTGACAAAAGAAAGTGAACAAATTGCCGCGCTTGAGAATGCAAAATGACTGATGATGCAAAGTGTTTTCCGCTACGCCTCAAACACGTTTTCCCAAATCCTGAGCCCGGCGCGCCGATTGCCGCGGCATATTTCTTGGACGCTGGTGCTTGGCCATGCCTGTGTGCGCGATGATAGCGCACATCTCTAGCAGGTGAAAGTCCTCCCTCGGTCCGGGTTGCAAGGGCCGGGTAGTTAGCCCGAAGGTTTGGAAGGCATCGAAAGATGGCGACCTGGAAGCAACGGGTGACAATGCGGTCTGAAAGGACCGTTAGCAAGTGTTCAGGCCGTAACGCAAGTCGTGAATGTCCGTCGAGGCCCCGAAATCCCAATCCGAAGGCCGACTCTCCACAGGACTGAGGAAGGCCAACGCTCTCAGCATCAAAAGTGTGCCGCGCACTAAAAACAGCGGATCAGCAACCACAGTATGCTGAAAGATTCGGCGGGGTAAAGGAAACAGCATGAACACACAGAGATGTGAGTAAAGCATCGGACGGCCCTACCGGCGTCCATTTACGCCGCGGGTTGCAGAGAGGCTCACAGTAGCGTCGAACCGGGTAACTCCGGTGGAGCGAGAGGGCCTCAGTCAGGGTGGTTTTTAACGCGGGCACAACATCCAGAGATCGGAGATTGGTTGAGATGATCAGCCTAACACGCTGGCCGAAGGTGGAGGACCTGCGAGCGAAACTCAACGGCAGAGCCAAGGCAGAACCGAAGTTTCGTTTCTACTCGCTGTACGACAAAGTGTACCGGATGGACTTTCTTGAAGCGGCCTACGCGCAGTGCAAGTCGAACAAAGGCGCGCCAGGCGTGGACGGACGTTCATTTGAAGACATCGAGTCTTACGGAGTGGAACGATTCCTGAGGGAACTGGCGGATGAATTGAAGGGACTGAAGTATCGACCGCAGCCAGTAAAGCGCGTGCTGATTCCGAAAGAAAATCAGCCCGGCAAATTCCGGCCGCTGGGGATACCAACGATCAGGGACAGGGTCGTGCAACAGGCCGTGAAACTGCTTCTGGAAGTGATCTTTGAAGCAGACTTCACAGACAATGCGTACGGCTACCGGCCGGAACGTTCGGCTCAGGACGCCGTTCGAGACGTGGAACCGGGCTTGCGATCGGGGATGACCGAAGTGGTCGATGCCGATCTGTCGAAGTACTTCGACACCATTCCGCATAAAGAGCTCATGCAGTCGGTGGAACGCCGCGTCGCGGATCACAAAGTTTTGTGGCTGATTCGCGCGTGGCTGAAAGCGCCGGTGCGGGCACTGAATGCGGATGGCAAGACCGTGGTCACGGGTGGCAAGAAAACGAAGATAGGGACGCCGCAAGGAGGGGTGATCTCGCCGCTGTTGGCGAACATCTACTTTCGCCGGTTCCTCAAGGCGTGGAGCGAACTCGGATACGAACGAAAGTTCCGATCCCGGATCGTCAACTATGCCGACGACTTCGTGATCCTGACGAGGGACAAAGGACGAGAGGCGCTGAGCGCTGCTCGAACCATCATCGCAGGGATCGGCTTGACGCTCAACGAAACGAAAACACGCACAGTCCGCGCTTGGGACAGTTCTTTCGATTTTCTCGGCTACACGTTCGGCAAACGGCATCTGTACGGCAGTGGAAGACCCTTCCTCGTGCCGGCGCCGTCGAAGAAGAGCCAGAACAAATACCGGGAGCACATCAGCCGGGAAACCGCGAGCAACCAGACGTGCAAGACGGCGGAGGTTGTCGCGGAAAAACTCAATCAAATCACGCGGGGATTCTGGAACTACTTCTGCCAAGGCATGACCAGCAGTGCGCGGCATGACTTGGATGGGTATCTCTGGAGCCGCATGACGAATTGGGTTTTTCGCAAGCACCGGAAACTGGCGGGATCGCAGAAGTACGACAAGGCACAAGCAGCCACGAAGCTGCTGGTCTTTGGCCGAGCGATCCCCCAGCGACAGTGGTTAGCGAACGCCGCACGCTATGCGAAAGTGAGACCCTGAGGGAAAGCCGGATGCGGGAAATCCGCCCGTCCGGTTTGGGAAGCGGGGAGGGGGGCCGGAGCCTTGCGCCACCTACGGCACGCTACTGCGCCCTCTCCTCGACTTCATTAGCTAAAGTTGCACCGCTGTGCCGAAATGTATGTGCTCTAAACTTTATAAACTTTGAATTAATCAAAATTCATGACCAAGTTACCCCAAATTCAACGGCTAGATGTTGGAGCCTGCAATCTGCAATCATTGTTCGGGACAGGCGCCGAGGACACGCTTAATCGCGGCGTGTTAATTGAGCCGGGAGGTGATTCAATGCTGCTTTGTGACGAGACCTTGAATGTGAAGCGCCATTGCAATTCGCCGAGATCACACTCCACAATCACAAGGAATACGAGATGGCTGCTGTCTGCCGCCCTCTTTTGCATCCTGCACGCAGGTGCATTGAAGGTCCATGCCGAAGATTTAAATATCACGACCATTGCCGGGTTGGCAGGCTCGGCCGGGAGTACCGACGGTACTGGAAACTCTGCGCGATTTGACAACCCAAGCGGCGTTGCGGTGGACGGCGCCGGCAATATCTATGTTGCGGATTCCAGTAACAGCACTATTCGGAAAATTACACCAACGGGCGTAGTTACCACTTTGGCGGGGGACGCAAACTCGGATACCGGCGCCACGGACGGCGTCGGAAGCACAGCGCGGTTTAACGGCCCCATGTCAGTTGCCGCGGATGGAACGGGCAATGTGTATGTTGCGGATACAATCAATAACACAATCCGCAAGATTACTTCTGCGGGTGTAGTATCGACATTGGCGGGAACCCCCGGGGTATCTGGACATGTGGATGGCGTGGGGAGTTCCGCACTGTTTAATCAACCACAGGGCGTGGCCGTGGATCAATCCGGCAATGTCTATGTTGCGGACACTCAGAACTATACTATTCGCAAGATTGCAGTGACTGGTGCAGTTACGACGATTGCGGGAACGCCAGGCGTATTTGGGTATGCAGACGGCACTGGAAACGCCGCGGTGTTTTCATTGACAACGGGAGTTGCAGTGGACATTTCCGGGAATGTGTTCGTTGCGGATCAAAGCAACAATGTGATTCGTATGGTCACGCCGGTGGGAAACGTTTCGACACTGGCCGGGACCGGGGACTCCGGTAGTTTGGATGGGTTGGGAGGTGCCGGCCACTTTTTATGGTCCGCAGGGCGTTGCGGTGGATAGCTCCGGCAATGTGTACGTCGCCGATGCATATAACAATACGATCCGATTGATTACTTCGGCGGGCGTGGTTACAACCTTGTCTGGCGCTGCAGGAATGTTAGGTAGTGCGGATGGCGTAGGAATAGCTGCGCGGTTTAACGGTCCGAATTCTATTGCAGTGGCTAGCTCTGGCAACGTATACGTTGCTGATACTGGCAACAACACGATTCGCCTTGGTCAAACAAGCTCAGCACTACCCCCATCATTGGGTATTACATCGCTAACCGCGACGCCTAATCCAGCGGGTATTGGTCAGATTGTACAGTTTGTGGCGGCAGCAAGTCTCACCAATACGACGATTTCCTGGAATTTCGGCGACGGCAGCGCGGCGGGAATGGGTGCAACCGTCACCCATGCTTTCGCGGGGTCGGGAATCTTTACTGTCACGATCATGGCAACAAACGGAACGCAGACGGCCTCCACGACAGTTTCGGTGTCCGTCAGCGGTCCGCTCGTGGGCACGGGAACGAATAGCTCCGGTAGCATTTTCTCAGATTCGTTCATTGCCGCGTACGGTTCCATCCCTATGCTCACCAACGCTGCGAATCCTGATAATCTTGCAGGCGTCAAGATCACCGCGAAATTGAATTTCGCCAAGCCGATTAACAACGATAGTTTTGTGATGGGTGGTCAGCTTTCCATTCCCGATGCATTTGTCTCCAATGGCGCAAAGCTCGCGCTCATCTTTGGCAACTTCATCGAAGTATTTACTTTGGACCAGCAGGGCAAAGCCAAGTCTGGCAACGATCAGGTATCGGTCGCGATTAAGTCCAAGAAAGGCGTCGTTGCCGCGCAGACTTCCAAGTTCAGCTTCAAGTTGAACAAGGACAGCCTGCAAGCTCAACTGGCGCCGTTTGGATTGGCCAACCAGACGATATCCAAAGCGCCGGTGACGATTAGCGCGCAAATAGTTTTTGCCAACGCGCTTAATATCGCCAGCGTATCGGAGCATTACTCCGCAAAACAGGGGAAGACAGGAAACACGTCAAAGTGATTTAATCGCGCTTTTTGCGGTTGAAATTCAGTAGCAAGTTGGGCATTGCTTTAAGGAGAAATCAGATGAATCGTTTGGCCCGCGTGAAGTGTTTAAGCATACTGGCGGTGGTCTTGGTCGGCGCCGTCATTTGCCGAAAGTCTCTGGCCGAAAGCAACGAATCGGGTCCGATCCAAACGCTCTTGATCGCCGCCATGGTGCGCAATCCGGCGGCGGTTCTCGCCTCGAAGATCAACGGAAATATTATCGTCGTTAACAATCTGCCTTCGGTAATAATGCCGCCGGCTCCAGCCGGCACACGCGACGTTTTGTTGAATGGCGGCATCGGCAAAGGCGTGGGCGACTTTTCGACGCTGCGCAATCTGACGCTTAATGGCGTCCTTACGCCGGTGGCAGTGCCGTCCGGGACTTATGGTGTGTTTAAAGCAAACGGGTTTTGTACGTTTGTACTGGGCGTAGCAGGCGCACAGGCGCCGGCCACTTACAATTTGCAAGGATTGAGCTTGAACGGTTCGTGCAAAGTCGTACTGGCTGGACCCGTAATCCTGAATGTTGCATCAAAGGTTGTCGCGAATGGAAGTTCGCAATTTTCTGCCGCAGATACATGTCTCACATTGAATGTCTATAGGAACGCCCTGGTGTTGAACGGTAACAGCGTGTTCTACGGCACAGTTGTGGCGCCGTCTGGCACGATCACGATCAACGGATTTTCCAATTTCTACGGTCTGGTCGAATCCAATCGGCTGCTGGTCAACTCGTCATCGCTTTCGGCTACCAGTGGGACCTGCGGACAATCGGGGATATCGTCCGTACCGACAATCCTCTCTGCGGCTTCGGCAGCTCCAGTCTCGGAGTTGGTGAACCTAAGCGTCAGCGCCAGCAGTTCGGATGGCTCCACGCTGACCTACCTGTCGTTTTCGCTCGTGGCATTGCCCGTATACTTTTCCCGAACGCGTGTCGAAGGCCGCAAAAAGATTGAGAGCCCCCGTGCGTTCGTACTCGTGTTCCACCCGTACAGGCACGCCCGGTTGTGCCGCCAATGTCGGAGCCAAGCGCGTTCGCGGTTGCAAACTGGTCTTTTCATCCACGCACAGAACCGCTTCGTGCGATGCCAGTGGGCGAGTGTACAGATCGCAGATTTCATGGACGATGCGACAGAACGATTCGTCGCGCGGCGCTTTGGACGTCAGCCACAAATGTTTGCGCCAGGGTTTGAGCCTATCAGCCCGTTGAATAAGGGTCAAAAAATGTGGGCGATTTTCGTGCCGCGCCTTGTCGTTGCCGACACTATTAATTGAGATCAGCGAGGGGCGAATACAATGGCGATGGGCGAAGACCGGAGTGATTCGGCGCAGGGCGAGTTCTGGATTGAGACGCAGAATTTAGTGAAGGCGCCGGGACACCCATTTTATCAGCGGCTGAACAGGATCTTGAAGGATCGCGGCTTCAACGCGT
>Ga0206927_1022_pt1 | contig 41174 bp, 41 predicted proteins | sample Alteio_BWOrgHeat_60_FD_153249 | JGI IMG/M metagenome (GOLD analysis project Ga0206927, IMG submission 153249) | Enriched cells from forest soil in Barre Woods Harvard Forest LTER site, Petersham, Massachusetts, United States -... | ecosystem: Environmental > Terrestrial > Soil > Temperate forest >... | reverse complement strand
GCCGGTTTTACAGCGAATCCGAATTCGACATATCGCCCATTTTACAAACCCGGGGCGAAATCCTGGAGCTTGGACGTTCCTGCGTACATAAGCATTACCGGGATCGGGCGACGATGCAGCTGCTCTGGCGCGGCATCGGGGCTTATGTGACGCATTACGACATAAAACTGCTGTTTGGTTGCGCCAGTTTCCCCGGAGCTGACCCGGAAATTCATGCCCAGCATCTATCATACTTATATAACAGCCGCCTGGCGCCGGAAGAGTTCCGCGCCCGCGCCGCGCCCGGAAGATATATCAAAATGGATTCCATATCGCCGGAATTATTAGATTCCAATAGGCTAGCTGCCACTTTGCCACCACTAATCAAGGGATACATCCGGCTCGGCGGCATGGTGGGCAATGGTGCGGTGGTAGATTACGCCTACAACACCACCGATATTTGCATCATCTTGAAAATTGATCTGATAACCGAAAAATACGCCAATCGCTATACGCCGAACCTCAACCGAAATGCAGAATGATTTCTTCCCGGTGATCCGGGCGGCGTTGGTCGTTCTGGTTATCTCTGTATTGCTTCCCATAATCGGCATATTGCACGCTTTCGGCTCACCCCGGAAATTAAAGGCGCATGCGCTGATGTGCTGGCTTTTAATCCACATCATCAACATAAAGATCAAAGTAAAGGGCAAGCCCGCCAAAGGAATGCCGGCACTTTATGTCTCCAATCACAGTTCGTACCTGGATATTCTCGTGCTCTGGCACTTGATAAAAAAACCGTTCGTCGCCAAGCAGGAAGTGAACGATTGGCCGGTTTTCGGCTGGTCGGCCCGGTTTATCGATTGTATTTTTATCGATAGAAACGTCAGCAAAACCGAGGCTAACATAGAAAAAATAAAAAAACTTTTCATGCAGGGCGATGGGCTTACGCTTTTTGCCGAAGGCACCACTAGCAATGGCAACCGTGTTCTGCCCTTCAAATCCTCAATGTTCACGCTGCTTGAGCACGATCTCGGCGGGAAAAAACTATGGGTGCAGCCGGTTTCGATAGTCTATACCCGCATCAATAACATTCCGATCGGTATCCATCAGCGCCCCTATTTTGCCTGGTACGGCGAGATGAGCCTGGTGCCACATCTCTGGCAATTGCTGAAGTTTTATAGTGTCACCGCCGAAGTGGAATTTTACCCGGCCGTAGCGGCGGCCGATTTCAAATCGCGAAAAGAAGCGGCGGATTATTGTTATGAAAAAATCTCCGGCTCGGTTGCTCATGCACTGACGGGGAGGAGAGCAGGGGCCGAATCATGAAAAAACTCTTCATAAAATCGTACGGCTGTCAGATGAACGTTTATGATTCCGGCAAAATGGCGGATTTGCTGGCACCGCTTGGGTTTGCCGAGGCTCTGGATTATTCGGATTCCGATATGGTGGTGTTGAACACCTGCCACATCCGGGAGAAGGCGGCGGAAAAAATTTATTCCGAACTCGGTCGCATCCGGCAAGAAAAGGAGCGGATGAAAAAATCCGGGCGGGAGATGATAATCGCCGTCGCCGGTTGCGTGGCGCAGGCGGAGGGGCATGAAATTTTCGCCCGGGCGCCGTTCGTGGATATTGTCGTTGGGCCGCAAAGCTATCATCGACTGCCGGATTTGGTGAAAAAAGCCGCGAACGGAAAACGAGTGAATGGTTTGATTGATTTGGAATTCCCAGAGATTTCCAAATTCGATTCACTCCCTGAGCCGAAGGGTGGCAATGTCTCGGAATTTCTCTCGATTCAGGAAGGCTGTGATCAGTTCTGCACTTTCTGCGTCGTTCCCTACACGCGCGGTGCGGAATATTCGCGGTCCGTGCCGGAAATCCACCGCGAGGGATTAAAACTTGTCGAAAACGGGGCGATGGAAATCACCCTGCTTGGCCAGAATGTCAATGCTTATCACGGTGCGGGGCCGGACGGCGAGGTTTGGAACCTGGCGAAATTGATAAAACATCTGGCAAAAATCCCTGGATTAAAGCGTATCCGATACACCACCTCCCACCCGCTTGATATGGACGATGAATTAATCGCGGCGCATGGGGCGGAAGAAAAACTGATGCCGTTTCTGCATCTGCCGGTACAATCGGGCTCCGATAAAATCTTGAAAGCAATGAACCGCAAGCACGATGCGGATTATTACCGGAAAGTTATAGAGAAGCTGCGCCGCACGCGGCCTGATATCGCATTCTCCTCGGATTTCATAGTTGGGTTTCCCGGAGAATCGGATGCCGATTTCTTGGCCACGCTTAATTTGGTGAAGGAAGTTGGCTACGCGCAATGCTATTCGTTCAAATATTCTCCGCGCCCCGGTACGCCGGCCGCGGATATGGACAGCCAAATCCCAGATGAAATAAAATCAGAAAGATTACAGGTTTTGCAGGAATTAATTGCCGAGCAGCAGCGGAAATTCAACGAATCATGCTTAGCCCAAGAGATGGAAATATTATTCGACCGCAAGGGAAAATATGCGGGGCAGATCATGGGCAAAAGCGCCTATATGCAGTCGGTGCATGTTAACAGTGCGGAAGATTATGCTGGACGGCTCGCGTTGGTAAAAATCACGATGGCGCGCGGCAGCAGCCTGGCTGGGAAGATGATTGAGACTGGGGAAGAAAACAGATATAACCATATAAGGAAAATTGTATAGTGAACGGCGAAAAACAAATCCTTCTTACCTTCGGCGATAATAAATTGCTCTCGCTTTTGTTCGGCGAGGAGGATAAAAATCTCGCCCGCATTGAGGAAAAACTCGGCGTTTCTGCCTCCAGCCGTGGCAATACTGTGGCATTGGCAGGTGATGAAAGTAATGTGAAAATCGCTAAGATGGTACTCGAAGCCATCTACGCAAAGCTCGAGAAGAACCAGTCGGTCGGTATGGCGGATATCGACGCCGCGATAAGGATGGCCGGTGCGGGAAAAAACGGTCAAGATTTCAAAAAAGACGTAATAATCAAAACCCAGCGCAAGCAAATTTTCCCCTATTCCCCGCACCAGGCCGATTATATGAAAGCGTTGATGCACCGGGAATTGACCTTTGCCTCCGGCCCGGCGGGGACTGGAAAAACCTACCTCGCCGTCGCTGCCGCCGTGGCGATGTTTTTGGAGAAGAAAGTCGATCGCATAATCCTCTCGCGTCCTGCGGTCGAGGCCGGGGAAAAGCTCGGGTTCCTGCCGGGAGATTTGAAGGAAAAGGTTGATCCTTATCTCCGTCCGCTCTATGACGCGCTTTACGATATGATGCCTTCCGACCGCGTCAACAAATGCCTGGAGCTCGGCGAAATCGAAATCGCGCCGCTCGCCTTTATGCGCGGTCGCACGCTCAGCCATGCCTTCATCATTCTGGACGAGGCGCAGAACGCCACCACCACCCAAATGAAAATGTTTTTGACGCGGCTCGGCGAAGGTTCGCGCATGTCGGTTTCCGGTGATTTATCCCAGACCGATCTGCCGGGAAGCCAAAAATCTGGCCTGCGCGATGCTATACAGAAATTGAAAGGCATCGCGGGGATAGAGTTCGTTCGGTTCGAGCATACCGACATCGTGCGCCATGAATTGACGGTAAAAATAGTTGAGGCATATGAAAAACATGATCGCCAGGAGAAAAGGGAAGGCAAAGGCAGAAAGACCGGGGATTCCAGGGAGAATTGAATACCGCATAGAAGTCGCGGTTGATGATAAAAGATTCCGGCGGGAGATTTCCGGGTTGAAGGATTTCTGTTTTGAAATCTGTGTTGCTGCAATTGCAGTCACGCCACTCGCTAAACATTTTTTCGCGATTGAAATTAATTTGATGCTGGCAAACGATGAAACGGTGAGGGGTTTGAATCATCAATTCCGCGGAAAAGATAAGCCGACCAACGTGCTTTCATTCCCGCTTGAGGAATTGAACTTAAAAAATTACCGGAAATTTACACCGGATTTTGTTATGCTGGGCGATATTGTGGTGGCATATGAAACAGTGAAAAGGGAAGCGGCCACGCAAGGAAAAAAGTTTTCTGACCATCTGCGGCATCTGTTAATACACGCAGCGCTACACTTGGCGGGATACGATCACGGAAAGCAAATGGAAAAACTGGAGATTGAAGTGTTGAAAAGATACGGAATAAACAATCCTTATATTATATGAATGCTATGAACGGGGAAAATAAAAAGCCAGAGGAAAGCGTTTCCGGTGCGGCGGTTAGGGAGGTTTTGAAAAACCTGATGCGCTGGCTCAGGCCAAAATCAGAATCGTTCAAAGAATCGTTTGAGGAATTGATCGAGTCGCGCGAGGAAAGCGGAGAAAAAATCGATCCTGAGGAAAAGCAGATGCTCTCGAACGTGCTGGCGTTCGCCGATTTGCGCGTCGATCAGGTGATGACGCCGCGCGCATATATCGATGCGGTGAATGAAAGCATTACTCTTGCCGAGTTTGAAAAATTCATCGCCGAGAAGAAACACACCAGGTTCCCGGTTTACCGGAAAACGCTAGACGAGGCAAAAGGCTTCATCCATGTGAAAGATTTGTTCCCTTATCTGGGCGGCGACCGGGCATTTGCGCTAAAGGAAATACTCAGGCCGATATTATTCATTCCGCCATCCATGCATATAATCGATTTGCTGGCTAGGATGCGCGTCCGCCGCGCACACATCGCGCTCGTTATTGACGAATATGGCGGTGTCAAAGGGTTGGTGACGATGGAGGATTTGATGGAGAAAATCGTCGGCGAAATTGAGGACGAGCACGATGAATCGGAAAGCGAGCATGATTTTTCGCAGATAGACAGTTTTGCGTTCGAAGCCGCTGCCACCATGCCGATCGGGGTTTTGGAGGAAAAATTGGGCTTAAAAATTTTCTCCGACGAGGAAAAAGAAAATTTCGACACGCTGGGTGGCATGATTTTCACCAGGCTCGGCCGTGTGCCGATAAAGGGCGAAATTATCGACCATTCGACCGGTCTCGCGTTCGAAGTACTGGATGCCGATAATCGGCGAGTGAAAAAAATCTTGATCAGGAAAAATATCCCGCAGGAAAATTCCGCCGCCGGATGAAATTCGCTATCACTGAAAAATTAGAAAGCCTTAAAGGGTATAAGAAATGCGCGGCGCTGTTCTTCCTCGGCGCCCTTCTGGCCCTTAGCTTACCGCCCTTTTACCTATTCCCGGCATTATTTGTATTTACACCGTTCCTATTGATATTGGACGGCGCCACCTCAAAAAAACAAGCCTTCCTAACCGGTTGGTGGTGCGGGTTCGGGTTTTTCACCGCAGGACTTTACTGGATAGCCAATGCGCTCCTGATCGACCTGATGAAATTTGCCTGGCTGGTGCCGTTTGCGGCGCTTGGCCTTCCCGCCTTGCTCGCAACTTCCACTGGGTTCGCTGCCCTATTTACCTATATGATTCCTAAGGCCGGCTGGCGGAACGTCCTGATATTCAGCTGTTTCTGGGTAATAGCCGAACTGGCGCGCGGGTATCTCTACATCGGCGGATTTCCTTGGAACCTCATCGGCTATTCTTGGGATTTCTCTGATTATTTCATCCAAATTGCCTCGATAACCGGCGTTTGGGGACTCGGCCTCGTAGCAGTGATATTTGGCGCAACGCCTTATGTTTTTTTCCGCCCCGGGCGAAGAATAATCCCAGTTGCGCTGATTCTAGCCACTATCATTGCGATATTAATTTTCGGTTGGGTACGACTGGAAAACGCGATGGTCTGGGGTAGGAAAATCCAGGTGAATCTCATCCAGGCAGACATCCCACAGAAATTCAAATGGGATCCGAGTGAGCGGAAAAATAATTTCCTCGCCCATCTTGAGCTGACTTCATATACCAATAAATACCTCCCCGATAATCTCATAGTCTGGCCGGAATCAGCCGTGTCGTTCCTGCTGGAGGAGCAGCCGCAGTTACGCCGCGCCATAGCAGATGTCATGCCGGAAGGATCGTATCTCGCCACCGGGGGATTAAGGATGGAGGGAGAGAGCGAAAAAAATTATAAATTCTGGAACAGTTTTTTCCTTCTAGACGACGAGGGCAGCATCATCGGCGTTTATGACAAATCGCACCTGGTGCCGTTCGGCGAATATGTGCCGTTCAGAAAGTTCTTACCGTTCGTGGATAGTGTGGCCGGCAGCGGCGGTGATTTTTCCAAGGGCGAAGGCCCGAAAACTATAGTTTTACCGAATGGTGTGAAAATTGGTGCGTTGATCTGTTACGAAATAATTTTCCCGCATAGGGTTGTAGAAACGGCAAGCCGTCCCGATACAATAATCAACGTGACTAATGATGCTTGGTACGGCACAAGCACCGGACCTTATCAGCATTTTGAGGCGGCGAGGCTACGGGCGGTCGAGGAGGGAATTCCGGTAGTTCGCGCTGCTAATTCCGGCATTTCCGGGACGATTGATCGTTATGGCCGGGTGATTGCGAAACTTGGCTTGAATAAAAAGGGCAATCTGCAATCAGAAATTGTTCTGGCGAATAGTGCGGATGGCCGGACGGATACAATCTTTAGTAGAGCTGGGCTTACAGTTATTCTACTTATAATTTCGATTTTAGGTTTCTTCGCGATTTTTTCCTGCAAAAAACCATAAATTCCAAGGTTTACTCTTGAAAAACCGGAGCGTTTGCTGTCTGTTCGGCGTTCTGTAAGAATTTGGCACAGTCGCGCTACCCAAAATAAGACAAAACCTAAACCTGTTTACATTTTATTTATCATATGCCTTCGCATCCAGTTGATGTTCATGTCGGTTCCCGCCTGCGGCTTCGGCGGCGTATGCTGAGGATCAGCCAGGAAAGCATCGGTAAGGCCATCGGCGTCACTTTCCAGCAGATTCAGAAATATGAGAAGGGGGTGAACCGCGTTGGCTCGAGCCGACTTTACGCATTCGCGAAAATCCTATCGGTGCCGATTGCTTTTTTCTTTGAGGATTTCAACGAAAACGCCAGGGAAGGCTTCGCGGAAAGTCCTGCCGCGTTCGATCATGGCCGGATGGACAGCAAGGAAACAGCAAATCTCGTCAGCTATTACTACCAGATTTCCGACCCGGCGGTGCGGCGGAAAGTAATGGGCATCATCAAATCCCTGGCTGCCTCCACCGGCGAGGATGAATAGCGCCTAAGAATCGAATGGGTTTGTAAGGTGTTATGGGTAAAGAAGGCTTTATGAAAAATACGAAATCTCACTCAAAAGATGTAGCCAATTTCTTTTATCTCAATAAACATATAAATCATCCGCAAGTCACTGTCGGGGATTATACCTATGGTTCGTTAATCATAAAATTGATAACGCCGGGATGCCGGATAAACATCGGCAAATTTTCCTCGTTCGGCACGGATACTACTATCTATATGGGTGGTGAGCATAACACCAAAACGGTTAGCAGCTATCCTTTCGCCAAGTTGAAATCGGATTATCCCAAAGCAGCGAAAAACACCTATAGTGAAAGTAATGGTGATATAAGCATCGGCAATGACGTATGGATAGGGAACAACAGTCTGATACTTTCCAACGTCACGATCGGGGACGGCGCTATTATAGGTGCACGCTCTGTGGTTGCGAAAAACATTGAGCCTTACGCCATCGTAGCTGGTGCGCCGCTGAAATTCATCCGTAAAAGATTTGATGAGGAAAATATCAAAAAGCTCCTAGAAATAAAATGGTGGGATTGGCCGATTGAGAAAATAAAAGAACATGCCGATTTGATTTCTGGAGAAAATATACAGGAATTTGTCAATATTTTTGCCATGGAGTCATAGTAATTGATAACATCTAAAAGGCTCATAATAATCAGTTATGAGCCTATCCGATAACACCCATATGCAGATGGCGCTAGCCGAGGCGAGAAAAGCTTTTCAGCGGGACGAAGTTCCGGTCGGAGCAGCGCTGGTCGATTGGCGGACGGATGAAGTCATAGCCTTTGCCGGAAACCGACCTAAGGAGTTATCCGATCCAACCGCCCATGCGGAAATGCTGGTGATACAGGAGGCCTGCCGGAAAAAAGGTCTGGCGCGTTTACCGGATTGCGACTTATACGTGACTCTGGAGCCTTGCCCGATGTGTGCGGCTGCCATATCTTTCGCCCGTATTAGGCGGCTATATTTCGGCGCGCATGACGAAAAGGGTGGTGGGGTGGAAAACGGCCCGCGCATTTTTTCCTCTTCCTCCTGCCATCACCAGCCGGAAATCTATGGCGGCATAGGCGCGGCCGAATCAGGGGAATTATTGAAAAGATTTTTCCTTGAAAAAAGAATGGGTTAGCAGAAATGACGCGGCCTTAACGATTTCTTAACCATTCCTGGTTTATAATGGAGTTGAAAAAGGGAGAAATGAGAAAAAATGCGAAAAGATGAAATTGGCCTGAAAGACTTCTGCGAAATTATTAAAAAAATCGAAATAGGAACCGGCAAGCCAAGCAAGATGCAGGGAAAACACAAAATAAAATGGCGTGAGCCGGCGGGTAAAATTGCTGGCGGATCGCTTTATTTTTATTCTTCGGAGGAGATAAATTCCGACCATAAACTCACCCGCGCTGAACTCCGTGCCCGAGAAAAAGAGGTGCGGAAACTAATGCTTTCCGATCTTATCGCCAGCGGTGCTTTCAGCCCGGAGCAGCTTAAGCGCCGGGGGGATTCGGTGATAGACCTGGTGGTGAAAGTACATGAAGAAACCTTCCGGCTCCTTGAGGATGACCGGCGCCGCGAAGGCCGCGCCGCCCATATTTCCGGGAGCATTCGGTTCCACGCTGCGCCTAATATCAGGGCGATGCTGGAGTTTGGGGGCAGTTCCTAGTCACTGTTAGCATTTGAAATCCTCCCCCAGCCGAAATCCCTGCCTGCGCGGCCGCTGAATATTTCCCTCTTGCCCCTATCCGCCGGTTTATCTAATCTTAAACGATGCAAGAACCCACCCATGCCGCATTGATGAAGAAGGCAACTTATTTTTCGCTGGCGATGGCGGTTCTGATCGTCACGGTGAAAGCCATAAGCTGGTGGCAGACCAATTCGGTGGTGGTGCTGGCGTCGCTCGTCGATTCGGGGCTAGACGTTCTTTCCGCTACGATAAATATGCTGGCAATCCGCTACGCGCTGCAGCCGCCGGATCATGAGCACCGGTTCGGCCACGGCAAGGCCGAGGATATCGCCAGTATCGGCCAAGCTTCCTTTATTTTCGCTTCCGGGCTTTTCGTGATTACTGAAGCGATTGACCGGTTCATCCATCCGCACATCGTGGATAATGAGTTCGTCGGAATCGCGGTGATGCTGTTTTGCAGCTTCATCACGGTTTTCCTGATTATTTTCCAGCGCCGCGTGGTGAAAAAAACCGGCTCAAACCTGGTGGATGCCGACGCTTACCATTATTTCACCGACATAATCATCAATCTGGTAGTGGCCGGATCGCTGCTGATAACCAAATTTTTACATACTCAACTGGCCGATTCGATTTTCGGCATTGGCGCGGCACTATACATAATGTCCGGTGCGGTGCGGATCGCCGCCAAGCCTTTCAGCCATTTGATGGACGAGGAAATGAGTGACGCCGAACGCGCGAAAATCCGCGACATGGTTCTTGCCCATTCCGGTGTGGCTGGGATGCACGATCTCCGCACCCGCATCTCCGGCGTTAATTCGTTCATCCAGTTTCATCTTGAACTCGACGGCGACATGCGGCTTGAAGAAGCGCATCATATCAGCGATGATCTGGAGAAAAAAATCGAGACGGCATTCCCGCGCTCGGAAGTGTTGATTCACCAAGACCCGGTTCGGGGGGAAAACCGGAAATCGGAAGTCGCCTGACAATGTTTGAAAGCCTATCCAATAACCTCAGCAAAATTCTGGATAAGCTGAAAGGCCGGGGGATAATCAGCAATGACGACCTGAGTGCCGCGCTGCGCGAAGTGCGGGTCGCACTGCTTGAGGCCGATGTCGTGCTTTCAGTCGCAAAAAATTTCATCGAAAAAATTCGGGAAAAAGCGTCGGGGCAGGAAGTGGTGCGGAGCGTTTCCCCGGCGCAGATGGTGGTAAAAATCGTCCATGACGAGTTGGCTCTGGCACTCGGCGAAAATTTCTCGCCGCTGAATCTTGCTGTTGCACCGCCTGCTGTTATTTTGATGGCCGGGTTACAAGGCTCGGGCAAAACCACGACTACTGGAAAACTTGCGCTGCAATTGAAAGAGAAGCAGCATAGAAAAATCCTTGCCGCGTCGCTCGATATTTACCGCCCCGCCGCGCAAGAACAGTTGGAAATATTGGCGAAAAAAGCCGGCATCGCAGCGCTTCCGATAATCTCCGGCGAAAAACCGATCGCCATAACCGAGCGCGCCCTCCGAGAAGCGCGGGTTGGCGGATTCGACATTCTGCTCCTAGACAGTGCCGGAAGATTGCATATCGATGCGGAAATGTTGGAGGAATTAAAACGGGTAAAGGAAATGGCCAACCCGGCGGAAACCCTACTGGTGGCGGACAGCATGACCGGGCAGGACGCTGCCAATATCGCCCGCCAGTTTAATGAAGCAATCGGCATCACTGGCATCGTGCTGACGCGGATGGATGGCGACAGCAGAGGCGGCGCGGCACTCAGCATGAAAGCCGTGACCGGAAGGCCAATAAAATTCGTAGGAACGGGCGAAAAATTGAGCGACCTGGAAGAATTCCACCTGGAGCGTGCCGCATCACGGATCCTCGGCATGGGCGACATCATTTCGCTAGTGGAAAAAGCGGCGGACGCTGCTGATTCCGCTGATGTAGAAAAAATGGAGAGACGGTTAAAAAAAGGCGAATTCGATTTTGAAGACCTAGCCGACCAGATAAAGAAACTCCGCAAAATGGGCGGATTATCGAGCATGATGAATCTCATTCCTGGCATCGGAAAAATAAAAAAACAAATCGATGCGGCGGGCGTCGACGAAAAAATCATCGATCGGCAATTGGCGATAATAAATTCGATGACCAGAAAAGAGCGCCGCTGGCCGAAACTCTTAAATGCCTCGCGCAAGCACCGGATTGCAGCGGGTTCCGGCACCACCATCCCGGAAATAAACCGGCTCATTAAGCAACATCAACAAATGAGCGGGATGATGAAAAAATTCTCCCGCATGGATAAAAGCCAGTTGATGCGCAGTGGGCTAGCCGGAATGCTTAGCCAATCTTGACCTTGCATTTCCGGGCTGATAACCTTCCGGCCATGCATGTTACGGGTATTTCATCCATTATCCTATGCTATCTGATCGGCTCGGTGGTTTTCGGGCCGGCGGTGGCGAAAATTGCGGGAATTGGTAATTTACGTGACAAAGGCTCGGGCAATATCGGCGCCACCAACGTCGCCAGAATAGGTGGCAGGAAACTAGGCGGTATAGTCCTGGCGCTGGATTTTCTGAAAGGCTTCATCCCGGTTTTATTGGCAAAAATTTACCTGCCTTACGACGCGGCGCTGATGTGCGGTTTCGCGGTGGTTCTCGGGCATATTTTCCCGCTATTTGCAAAATTCAAAGGTGGCAAGGGCGTGGCAACAGGGCTGGCGGTAATGCTAGCCCTAAGTTGGCCGGTCGGGGTTTACTCGGCTGTGCTGTGGTTGATATTTTTCTGGAAAACCCGTATTTCTTCGATTGCCGCGATAATGGCGTTCATTATGGCGCCGTTCTTTTCGTTTTTTGTTGCAGGCGGGAAATTTACCGCCTTTTGCTTCATTTTAAGCGCGTTGGTAATCGCCAGGCATCATGAAAATATCCGCCGAATATTGAAAGGCGAGGAAGGAAAATTATGATTTTCAAAACCGCCCGTGTTGCTAATTTGCCAGAAAATAACGAAACGCTCGATTGGCTCAGGCTCACCCGCTCGGAAAATGTTGGGCCAAAAACGTTTTTCGATTTGATCGGATTTTACGGCTCGGTGGGGAGCGTGCTTGAAGCCATGCCGGAGCTGGCAAAACGCGGCGGCAAGAAAGCGATAAAAATCTTAAGCCGCGCCGATGCGGAAAAGGAAATGGCTGAGGTGGGGAAAATCGGGGCGACGATAATCACGCTCAATGATAAATCATATCCAAAATTGCTGAAGGAAATCGGCGATCCGCCGCCGGTTATAACCGTGCGCGGGAATTTGGAATTATTGAATAGGGATGCGGTCGCGGTGGTCGGTGCCAGGAATGCATCGTTGAACGGCTGCCATTTCGCATCGAAACTGGCCGGAGATTTGGGCCGGGAAGGATATATTGTTATTTCCGGGCTGGCACGGGGGATTGATACGTCAGCGCATCGGGCGGCGGTGGAAACCGGGACGGTTGCCGTCATCGCCGGTGGCATCGATAACGTCTATCCGAAAGAGAACGAAAAATTATACGATGAAATCGCAGAAAAAGGCGCGATAATTTCTGAACTGGCGTTCGGCGCGGCGCCGCAGCCGAAGAATTTCCCGCAGCGCAACCGCATAATTTCCGGGATGACTCTTGGCACCGTAATTGTCGAGGCGGCGATGAAATCCGGCTCACTGATTACTGCCCGGCTCGCGCTTGAGCAGGGGCGCGAGGTGTTCGCGGTTCCCGGGCATCCGGCCGATCCGCGCTGCCACGGCCCAAATAAATTAATAAAGGAGGGCGCTGGTCTGGTGGAATCCGCGGCGGATATTATCCAGGCCTTGAAAAGCCAGCGACCGGGACTTTTCGCCGAAAAGCCGGAACCATCGTTCATTTTGCTGTCAACCCTGTTGCCGAGTGTGGCGGCGGTCGAGGATGCGCGTGGGAAAGTGGTGGAAATTTTAAGCCATGCGCCGACAGCGGTCGACGACATAATCCGTGCAACTGCATTACCGGTCGGCATCGTCATGACGGTTATCCTAGAACTGGAACTTGCCGGAAAAATCCAGCGTTCAACTGGGAATAAGGTGGCATTGGTGGGAGGTGGGTGAAGTCACCACCCGACGGTTTTTTTGTTTCCGGCGGCGGCTTTCGCCTTTCGGCTATATAGCTTGATGTAATCGTCTTCGGCGCCGATCCAGTTCTCAGCCGTGGGCGCTCCTTTAAACACCCGAGTTTTGCAAATTATATCGTGCAACGCTCTTTTTTCTCCATCGATTGCTATTATAAAAAATCCAATACCTAAAGGCGCCAGCGAAATGGCATAGCACAAGAACCGGAAGAACGCGGCAGGCAGGGAAATCTGGTTGCCCGAAACATCGCCGACATAAATCCCCACCAGCCATTTGCCGATAGTCCCCTGCATCCGCGCACCGGTAGGCAGGATATAGCATAGGAAAGTCACTGCCAGTAATAAAACCGCAAATATCACCGGTGAATCGGCGGTCGGAAGGTAAACCACAACTTCCGGAAAATCTTTATCCAGTGCCAGCAGTTGGTGTGGTAGGAAGTCTTTCAGGTAAGGAGCCAGCCAGGGAATCAGGATCGAGACAACGATAAAGATTATGGAAATATCGACCAGGGTGGCAAAAAGCCTGATACAGAATCCCGCATGATTTTTCTGGTCGGGATGGTCGACGCCGCCCGGATTCAGGTTTTTGTAGCTCATGCTTTAAGCGGCGTAAAGCCATGGTTGGAGCTGTTTCTGGCCTTTCTCGAAAGCGTCTATCTTCGATTTTTTCTCCAGACTCAAGCCGATATCGTCCAGGCCTTTCAACAGGCAATTCTTGCGGAACGGGTCGATCTCGAATTTGAAAATTTCATTGCCAGCGATAATCTGTTGGTTCTCGAGATCGACACGGATTTCCGGGTGCACCGATTCCGCAACCTCTCGGATTCTCTCGACTTGGCTTTTCGGCAATGTCACCGGCAATATGCCGTTCTTGAAGCAATTATTATAAAAAATATCGGCAAAACTTTCGGCGATGACGCAGCGGATGCCGAAATCTAGCAGGGCCCATGGAGCATGTTCGCGCGACGAGCCGCAGCCGAAATTCGCGCCCGAAACCAGGATTTCCGCATTTGTATAAGGTGCGCGGTGTAGCACGAAATCCTCGATTTTTTTGCCGGAAACGTCGTACCGCATTTCGTAAAACAACCCTTCCTTTAAGCCGGTGCGCTTGATGGTTTTCAGAAATTGTTTTGGGATGATCATGTCGGTATCGACATTATCTATCATGAGCGGTGCCGCAACTCCGGAAAGTTTGGTGAATGATTGCATCATAAAAGTACCCCCATAAATAATCCGATAAAAATCGGCACTGAGAAATTATCGTCGATGTGCAGATATTTTGATGCTGCCTCCACCACCCCGGCGATGCAGGTGGCGGCAAACCCGGTGACGAAAAACAATAGGCTCAACTGGAAAATGTTCATGATTAAATATACCACCAGCGTACCGGAAAATATGAACGCCAGGGTGCCTTCCACCGTTTTGCTGAAGAATCTTATCCGCCCGAAAACGCGGCCGATCAACCCCGCCATCACGTCGCCAACTGCTGGGACGGCCATGGCGGTGATGGCGATGTTTTTCGGAAAAACCCCAATCACTATGCAGGATGCCAGCAATAAATAACTAGCGCCGGTAAGCCCAAAATATTCATGCGACCGCATCATCCGCCCAAAAATTCCGGTAATCGCGGCGTTCAATTCCTTGATATGGTTTTTTAGCAAATCGACAGCTAGGATAACGAAAGTCACTGGCACCAAAACCAACAGCGTAATCGTTTCATCGGTCAGCGCATAGAGTGCCGGAATGGCAAGCGACGCCAGGTGCAAGAGTTTGCGAAAAAGCTCGTGTTTCAGGGTGATTTGATCTGGCGTGGTTATCATCCCGTGAACTGCTCCCGGATTATCCGTTCCTCCAGCGCATGTTCAGAATCAAACAGCAGGGTGATTTTTCGCGACCGATCCTCCCGCACCTCAACCGAAGCAACGTCACGTACTTCGATAAAATCCGCCACCGCGGAAACCGGGCGTTTTTTTGCCTCCAATATCTCGAATTTTACCACCGCCTCATGCGGCAGCAGCGCGCCTTTCCAGCGCCGCGGGCGGAACGGGCTTATCGGTGTTAGCGGCAGCAGCTGTGAATCGAGCGGCACAATCGGCCCACCGGCCGATAGATTATATGCGGTCGAGCCCGCTGGGGTGGCGACCAATATGCCGTCGCATACTACTTCTTTCATGCGAACCGCGCCGTCGATTTTAATCCGGATTCTGGCGGCCTGCCTGGTTTCCCTTAAGACCGAAACTTCGTTTATGGCAAGCAGTTCTATGGTTTTCCCGGCAACCGTCCGCGCCCGCATTTTTAAGGGATGAATGTGTGCTGCCTTAGCTTTTTCGATGCGCGCCGGCAGGCCGTGCAGGTTATATTCATTCATCAAAAAACCCACCGTGCCGCAATTCATCCCATATATCGGGATATTTTTTTCCATGTAACTGTGCAGGCTGTGCAGCATGAACCCATCGCCGCCGAGCGCGATTATGAGATCCGGCTTGGCTTTTTTCCCGCTCGCCAGATTGGCATAGCCGTAATGCCTGACCAGCGCCCCGAGGGTTTTTTGCGCCCGCCTGGTATCATCCGCGATTATTCCGATTGAATTATAAAGCATATTTGCCAATAATAGCTTATGCCTAAGAAAAAATCACTAGACAAGATGCAGGGCAAAATGCGCGGCGGGCATTATTCGGAAAGCCCAGCGGAGATACTGGCAAAAATCAACCAATCCCTTGGTTTTGACCGGAAATTATACGCGGAGGATATAAAAGGCTCCAAGGCGCATGCGAAAATGTTGGCGCGGCAGAAAATCATTTCGGAGAAGGATTGCAGCGCTATCTTAAGCGGACTCGATAAAATAAAAAAAGAAATTGAATCCGGCGGATTTAATTTCCGGGATGAGCTGGAGGATATTCACATGAATATCGAAAACCGGCTGGGAGAGATTATCGGCGCTGCTGCAGGAAAATTGCGTACGGCACGTTCACGGAATGACCAAGTGGCGACGGATTTTAAGCTATGGGTGCGGAGTGCGCTCAAGAAACTCGATAAGAATCTCGCGGGGTTGCAGAAAAATATTCTGGCACGCGCGGGCGAACATGCGGCAACGATAATGCCGGGATTCACCCATCTGCAACCGGCACAGCCGGTAACTTTGGGTCATCATTTGTTGGCATATTTCGAGATGTTTTCCCGCGACCGTTCGCGGATAAAAGATGCGCTGGTGCGGATGAATGAAAGCCCGCTGGGCAGCGCGGCGCTGGCTGGAACATCATTCCCGATCGACCGCGATTTCACCGCAAAAGAACTCGGATTCGACCGGCCTATGGCCAATTCGCTCGACGCCGTTTCCGACCGCGATTTCGCTCTGGAATATCTGGCGCTCGGCAGCATCTGCGCGATGCATTTATCGCGTATGGCCGAGGAAATCATCATCTGGTCGTCACCGCAATTCGGATTCATAAAATTATCAGAAAAATTCACCACCGGCAGCTCGATAATGCCGCAAAAACGCAACCCCGACGCCGCCGAACTGGTGCGCGGAAAAACCGGCCGGATCTACGGCGCACTTGTCTCCCTTCTAACCACGATGAAAGCTCTGCCGCTGGCCTATTCCAAGGATATGCAGGAGGATAAAGAGCCGGTTTTCTTGGCCGATGCGACGCTGGAATTGTGCGTGCTGGCGATGAGTGGAATGATCGCCGATTTCACGGCGGATAAGAAAAAAATGCTGGAATCGGCCTCGCTTGGATTTTTAACTGCGACCGATTTGGCCGACTGGCTGGTGAAAAACTTAGGCCTGCCGTTCCGTGAGGCGCATCACATCACCGGGAAAATTGTGGCACTGGCGGAGAAGAAAAATTGTCGTTTGGATGAAATTTCACTCAAGGAAATGCAGAAAATAGCCCCTAAGATTTCCGCAGAAATCTTTAAAGTTCTGTCGATGGAAAATTCCGTGAGATCCCGCAATTCCTATGGTGGAACTAGCCCGGAAGGGGTGAGGAAGGCAATAATCCAGGCTAAAAAAACCTGATTACCCCCGTCTTCCTATTTCCGAACCAGGTTTGATAATTTTTTTTAGCAATCGCCCGACCGCGCTCACTGCTGTGGCGATATCCCGTTTAATTTCTTTTTCAGGGTCTATCCCACCCCGCCGCAATTTACTGTGTCTATTCCGCATTTCACTTTCTGTCGCTTGCAGTAATTCTTCTGTATGTTCTAAATCGAGCTCACCATGAACAGTTGTATAGGTAAAATTTTTGGAACCGAGTTTCTTTGCAATGGCGGCGAGATATTTCATATCGTCCACTGCAGTGGCCTCGAGAACGGCGGTAATGATGGCGGCCTTCACAGGGGAGAGGCTTGCGAATACCTTATTTAAGTGCCTTACTTCCTTATCAATATCTTGAAAATCTTTCGCTTCAGGAAGCACTCCAGCGGATCTAACAAAATCGAAGAGCATTTGAGGGTGATTGCCTTCTATTTCCTCCAAAAGATTCTTGCCCAGCAATTTTTTCGCATGCGGGGTTTTAACCGCCTCTTTTGAAGCGGCAACCCAATAACTGAAAAATCCGGTGAAAGCGGCGGCATATCTGCCCAGAATCCCTTTAAGTTCCGGCACTTCCATTTCTTCGATATCGGTACGAAGAACATTGATTGATCTACTCAGCTTATCAATCCGTTTTTCGAGCCCGGTGCGGTAATCAGGTGTTACTGGCATAATCAGGCTTTGTCGCCATCCAAGCTTTGCAATATCTTGGAAGCTTCATCTTCCGGCAAGGCGGCTATATAATCCATTAATTCATGAGTATTGCGTATTGCCGAAGCAAAACTTGCTCTCACTTTTCTTTCCGTTTCATTTGGATTTTTATTCATCCCTACTTCTTCCACTTAATATTGCAGCCGATGCTGTTATATTGCTTCGCCGGTGCGTGCCCGGTTTTCGCCACTTCGAGCATTGCTTTTAACAGATCGCGCTCGGCGCCGGGTTTGGTTTCCATGCCGGAATCGTCTAGCCTGCCGCGATATTGCAATTGCAAATCCCGATCGAACCCGAAGAAATCCGGGGTGCAGACCGCACCGTAATTTTTTGCGGTTCCTTGAGTTTCGTCAATCACATATGGGAACGGAAAGTTATTCTCTGCCGAGAATTTTTTCATGTTTTCGAATGAATCTTCGGGATGTGTCTCAGTATCATTGGAATTGATGGCGATGCTGCCTATTCCAGCGGCGGCCAATTCCTTCATATCACGCGCGAGCTTGGTGGCAATAGCTTTCACGAACGGGCAGTGGTTGCAGATGAACATCACGACCAAGCCGTTTTTGCCGGTTACGTCTTTTAAGCGATAAGTTTTTCCGTCAATTCCCTTTAACGAAAAATCCGGAGCTTGCCATCCGATTTCGGCTTTGGGAGTTGTAAGTGCTGGCATAATTTACCTCTCTATCATGTGTTTCAAACGCGGGATGAATAATAGTCCGATCAATGACGAAAGTGAATTGATAAAGAAATAAATTATCGCGATAGCGATGCCTAGCTCCGGCGAGAGCCCGAAAAGTGGCGCGCCTTTGAAGAATGTGAGTTCACGTAAGCCCACGCCGCCCATAGAAATCGGCAATATCGAGACGATCGAGGAGGTCATGAACAATAATAAATAATCGACCATTCCGCCACCCACATTCGCGCCTTTGAACAGGAGATACCCGGTTATCAGCACCAGAATCTGCACGAAAAACGAATAACCAGCCGCGCCGATTTGGGTTTTCAATTTTTCTTTCAGCAGCAGCTTCGCCAGGATGGAATATCCGGCAATGCTTACGAAAAATGCGCCGGTTATCAGAGGAATGGCGAAGGGGAAGACACGAACAGTTGGGCTGAACAACGCAAGAATCAGGGAAATCAATACCAGCAACAAAAGCCCGCTGGCTCGGCCGGAAAGAATCAGCCGGACGCCCTGTAATACCGGGAAATCCTTCAATTTCTTTAGCAAGTAAGCCTTATATCCGTCGCCACCGATGCCGCCGGGCAATAGCAAGTTGAAAAAATTCCCGGCGAAATAAAACAATATTGAGAATTTTTTTGACATCATTAGTCCCGCCCCCGCGAAATAATAGCGCATGCGTAGAGCGCTAACCACCTGACCGATGTTCAGAAAAATGAAGGCAATCAAAACATATGGCGGTGAAACGATCTGTAAATCGTGCCAGATTTGTTTTAAGTCGGCTTTCATGATGATAAAGGAAACCGCGGTGGCGGTGAATAGGCATTTAAGTAAAAGCCAGCCGCGCCGATGCTTTTTATCGGGTATCGCCTCTGTCATTGCGAGGAGGCCAACGGCCGACGCGGCAATCTAGACGAGATTGCTTCGCTCATTTCATTCGCTCGCAATGACGGCAGTCTCGGGTTTCCGGATTTTCTTACGCACTACCACCCCACCGCGGAATCTTTTGTGTATTGAGTAGGGCTTGCGACTGGTCGCGCCGAAATATGTCCGCATGATTAGTTCGGCCACGAACCCGGTGGTGATAAATTGCATCGACATGATGATGAGTAAAATTCCGATGTAGAAAACCGGGCGGTTGGCGATATCGTGCCCACCAAGTTTTTCCAGCAATAAATACACCGCGATTAAAAATCCGGTGCCGAACATGGATAAGCCCAGCATGCCGAAAAGATGCATCGGCTTCTGCCGGTATTTGACGAAGAAAAACATCAGCAACAGGTCGCTCGCAACTTTTAATGTGCGTCCCAAGCCATATTTGGAAACCCCGAATTTCCTGGGGTGATGGCGGACATAAACCTCAGCGATTTTTGCTCCCTGGATGCTTCCCAGGATCGGGATGAACCGGTGTAATTCGCCATATAGATCCAATTTCTTGGCGAGCGATGTGCGGAAAACCTTCAGCGTGCAACCGTAATCATGCACTTTCACGTGCGTTAGTTTGCGGATTAGGAAATTAGCAACAGCGCTTGGGATTTTGCGGAGCATCAGGCCGTCGCGACGCTGCAGACGGCGCCCAGCTACGATATCGAGATGGTCTTTCTTTAAACGCTCCAGCATCGAGGGAATATCAGCAGGATCGTTTTGCAAATCACCGTCCAACGTAGCGATGAATTCACCACGCGCTGCATCGATACCAGCCGCCAGGGCCGAAGTCTGCCCGAAATTGCGTGAGAAGACCAGGATGCGGGTATTTTCCTGGCTGCGCTTGATTATTTCATCGACGGTATGGTCGGTCGAGCCGTCATCGACGAAAATCACCTCATGATCGAAACCGATGAGGTTTTTGCCCAAGGATTCCATCAGCGGACGGATGTTTTCCTCCTCGTTATAAACAGGAATGACGACGGATAAATTAGGCGCTATTGGCATACTATTTAACCGATTGCGTTGTAGGAAAAGTTGCTTTCGGCTAGAAGAAAAGCATAGCGCGTAGCGGTACTATGGGCAAGCTTTTCGACGCTGCCGTAAGCAATTTTTCCACAACCCGGAGGGACGGATGCTTTTTTATGGAGAAAGGCAGAAATTCGTCCGCCGATAGTTCCGTATCGCTGTTCGTAATTTCTGCCTTTCTCCATAAAAAATCCTTCCGTCGCAATGGTTAAATAGTATGCCAATAGCGCCTAATCATGCAGGATTTTATAGACGCGGAAAAATAATAAATCTAGCTTGTTTTTATTTTTTATTTTCCCGGAATCTTTATGCCTTTTTTGCTTAAGCCCGCTAGCCCGGAGGCAGTGAATCGGAAGGTATATTCATCGCGCTCAGCCGCGCGGTTGATGGTGAAATGTCTCGGGTTCTCGAAATCGAAAATCCTTAGTTTGTTTTCGATAATACCTGCGATTTCCCGGATGTTGGTGACGCCTTCAGCGAAATTTTCCCCGGCGCTCCATTTAAGCGATGCCAGATTGGTTTCGAGCTTCTCCCATTCCTTCCTGTGGCTGAAGGAGGGCGTACGCTTTCGGCCAAATATTCTTTTCAGGAAATGCATATCGTTACATGATGAATTTTCTCCATTGCCGCGGCAAGTTTTAAAGATTATTAATCCGATATAAGCGGCGGAAAATTTGCCAGTATTGACCAAAAACACACAAAATGGCTGCTAAATTCATACACTTGCGCGTCCATAGTTCTTATTCGCTCTCAGAAGGGGCGATGGCGGTGAAGGATATAGCCGAACGTGCTGCCGCCACGCAGATGCCATCCGTCGCCATCACCGATTCCGGCAACCTGTTCGGCTCACTGGAATTTTCACTAGCAGCCGCGAAAACTGGGGTTCAGCCCATCATTGGCTGCGTTGTGAACATTGGCAGAGAGGCCAGACTCGGCAAATTGGTTTTGCTCGCCCAGAACGAGGAAGGGTATAAAAACCTCCTGAAGCTGGTCAGCAAATCTTATTTAAATTCCTTCTCGGTAGATTACCCGGAAATCATGCTGGATGATCTTGCCGTATCCTCTTCCGGACTGATCGCGCTGACTGGCGGCGCGGAGGGCGTGCTGGCCACAGCGCTTATCTCTGGGGATGTGGCGAAAGCAGAAGAGATATTGCTTTCTTTAAAGAAAATATTCTACGGAACTCTATATGTGGAAGTCACCCGGCTTGGCACCGAGAAGGAAAAAAAGATTGAACCGGGGTTGTTGAATCTGGCTTATGCTCATAACATCCCGCTGGCCGCAACTAATGACGTGCATTTCGCCACGCCGGAGATATATGAGGCGGCGGACATTTTACTCTGCATAGCCGATGGCAAATATCAGATGGATGAGGATAGGCGGCGCATCTCGCCTGAGCAATATTTCAAGACAGCCAATGAAATGGCCGAATTATTCGCCGATATACCGGAGGCGGTTGAAAATACGGTTGTGATTGCGAAACGCTGTGCGGTGATGGCCGTAGAGCGGCAGCCGATACTCCCCAACTTCCCGACATCGGAGGGCCGGAGCGAAGCTGAGGAATTAAAAATCGCGGCACAAGAGGGGTTGGAGAAGCGCCTGATGGACATCCCGGAAGCAGCGAAAAAGCCATACCGCGAACGTCTGGAATATGAATTGAATGTCATCATCGGAATGAATTTTCCAGGATATTTCCTGATTGTTTCCGATTTCATCCGCTGGAGTAAGGTAAATGAAATTCCGGTCGGTCCGGGGCGGGGTTCTGGCGCGGGGTCGGTTGCTGCCTGGGCACTCCTTATCACCGATCTGGATCCTTTAAGGTTCGGGCTGCTGTTCGAGCGGTTTTTGAATCCCGATCGTGTTTCGATGCCGGATTTCGATATAGATTTCTGTCAAGAGCAGCGCGATAAAGTGATAAATTACGTGCGGGAAAAATATGGTCACGACCGTGTGGCGCAGATCATCACTTTCGGTAAATTGCAGGCGCGGGCGGTTTTGCGCGATGTCGGGCGGGTGCTGCAGATGCCTTATTCGCAGGTCGATAAAATCTGCAAGATGATTCCATTCAACCCAATCGACCCGATCACGCTATCCAAGGCGATCGAGCTTGACCCGCTGCTGAAAGCCGAGCGTGAATCGAACGAGGAGGTGCGCAGGCTGCTTGATATTGGCCTCAAGCTCGAAGGATTGCACCGGCACGCTTCTACACATGCAGCCGGCATCGTCATCGCAGATCGGCCTTTAATCGAAATCGTGCCGTTATATTACGATCCGCGCTCGGAAATTCCTGCCGTCCAATATTCGATGAAATATGCGGAAGCCGCCGGTTTGGTGAAGTTCGATTTTCTCGGCCTCAAAACGCTGACCGTAATTCACCACGCGCTGAAAGCGATAGAGGAGCAGGGAATAAAAATCGATATAGCGAAAATTCCCTATGACGATCTGAAAACATTTGCGCTGCTCGCCAAAGGCGATACAGTCGGCGTTTTCCAGGTCGAAGGATTTGGCATGCGCGACGCGTTGCGCAAAATGCGTCCGGATAAAATCGAAGACATCATAGCTCTCATCTCGCTCTATCGTCCGGGGCCGATGGAGAATATCCCGGCCTATATCGCACGGAAGCACGGCCTCGAGAAGCCTGACTACATCCACCCATTGCTCGAAGAAACCCTGAAGGAAACTTTCGGTGTCATCATTTATCAGGAGCAGGTGATGAAAATCGCGCAAGTGCTGGCTGGGTATTCGCTTGGAGCTGCCGATTTACTCCGCCGAGCGATGGGAAAAAAGAATCTGGCTGAAATGGCGGCACAGCGCGAACAGTTCGTCAGTGGTGCTGTGAAAAACGGCATCGATAAAAACAAGGCACAGCATATTTTCGAACTGGTCGATAAATTCGCTGGATACGGGTTCAATAAATCGCACGCGGCGGCTTATGCGATAATCTCCTATCAAACCGCTTATCTCAAAGCCAATTACCCTGTAGAATTCCTGGTCGCCTCGATGAATCTCGATATCGGTGATACCGATAAGCTGAATATTTTCCGCCAGGAAGCGGTTTCGCACGGAATAAAAATCCTGCCGCCGGATATAAATAAATCCGGAGCGCGGTTTAGCATCGAAAAGGACGAATCGGGAAACAAATCCATCCGCTATGCCCTCGGTGCGTTGAAAGGTGTCGGCATTCCGGCGATGGAATTGATGATGGCGGAACGCCAGAAAAACGGCCCGTTCAAGGATTTGTTCGATTTCGCCCGCCGCTCTGACTCTAAGGCGGTGAACAAACGCCAGATCGAAAGCCTGGCGAAATGCGGCGCATTCGATGCTTTAAATCCTAACCGTAGGCAGGTTTTCGATTCGGCAAATACCCTGACGCGGTACAACGGCGTGGTGAAGCGCGAAGAATCAAGCAACCAGGTCAATCTTTTCGGCGGCGGTGGGACGGCAGTGCCGGAGACCGTGCCAATACTTCCCGCAGCCCTGGATTGGCAGGAGCCGGAAAGAAGTCTGCATGATTTTGAGGCGCTGGGATTTTATCTCTCCACCCACCCGCTTGATGCTTATAAACAAGAGCTGGCGAAACTGAAAACTTCAACCATCCGCGGATTGCAGGATATGGAAAACGATGCGCCCGGTGCCAAGGGAAAGAAAGTGAGGATTGCTGGCGTTGTAACCGCAACCACCCACCGTGCGGCGGCGAAAAAACGATTCACTTATCTGCAACTCTCCGACCCGACTGGCACTATCGAAATCTCAGTGTTCGACGATAGGCTAATCTCCGAGGCGCGCGACTTGATTGAAGGCAAAAAGCCACTCCTCATCAATGCCGATTGCCGAAAAGACGAGGGTGGCGTTAGGCTCATCGCCGATTCAATAAGGCTGCTGGACGGCGTATTGCAGAACCAGCCTATGCACTTAAGAATATTCCTAGCTGGAAACCCGGATGCGCTGAAATCGATTCTCGGGAAAAGCGGCGAGGGTCGCGCCAAAGTTCGGCTGGTGGTGCAGGCGGACGGGTTTATGGAGACGGAAATCGCGCTTCCCGGTACTTACGCTATAACCGGCCAATGTATCGAGAAGCTCAAGTCACTGAGGGAAGTCGCGGAGGTTGTGGAAGGGTGATACTAATCCATTATCTTCGCATTACTTCGTCGCGCATCAGACTCTGGTTAAGCTCATGTACCGTAGCGTACACTTCGCTTAACCTCGCCTTGCACTCCTCGTACTGCTTTGATAATGGATTGGTATGAGATATGTAATTCCGCTGCTGCTTTGCCTGGTGGCATCCCCGGCATGGGCTTCTCCCGCGAATGGCCCGTTTTCATTCCCGACCGGCAATCAAAGCACTCTCCCCTACGCCACCACAGCTCGGCCGCAATCCTTGCTGCCGACCTACAATACGCAAACACAACAGCAAAACACACAGACGCAGCAGCAACAGGGAAATCAGCCTGGTGGCGTAATCATACCGCAAAACCCTGCGATTCCCTTGAGTCCCCAGATTCCCGGTACATCTTCAACCACTACACAACCTGCCTCGACACAGGTTCCTACCCCTGTTCCGGCCCAGATTCCTAATACCGCCCCCGCGCAGAACGTTCTCCCTGGTTCCCACCAGCAGGCGACCGGCGGAGCAGGAGGTGCTGGAGGCGCATCAGGACAGGGTTCTGATATCGGCGGCCTGACTAATATAGTAGGCAAAATATTCAGCAACAGCCGGGACATAGCCGAGCAAAATAAGCGTAAGGCGAAAGAAAAAGAGAAGGAAAAGCGGATGCAGGAAGAATTGCAGAAAAAAATAGAGCATATGGAGCAGAATAATTATCGCAGCGAAACTCTGCCCGATGCCATATACAAAAAGCAATATGAGCAAGGCAACCGGCATTTGCCGAAAGCTGTGTATGAGAGCGATTATGACTGGCTGCTTTTTGCAGGTGTAGAAAGTGGTGACAGCGAGGCCCTACGCTCCATCATCATGTATGGCAGAAGCCTGGAAGTGAGGAACCATGACGGTGATACGCCGCTACTTCTCGCGGCGCTCATCGGCAATGTGGATGCCGCGAGAATCCTGCTTGAGCATGGTGCTGACGTTGACGCGCAAAACCTTAAAAACGGTGTCACCGCCTTACAGATTGGGGCGTTTGCTGGCAGCGAAAAATTAACCCGGCTACTGCTTGAAATGGATGCCGATCCCGGCATCAAAAACTCATACGGCAAAACGGCATTGCAGCTTGCCGAAGCCAAAAGCAATTACGGAGTTGCATTGCTAATACTGGCGCGCTCAAGTGAATTGGCGTTTTCCGGCGGCCAGGAGGAAATTAAGCGTCTGCATCGCAGACAGGAGGATAAGCGCGAGAGGGAACTCCGTGCCCAAGGAAAAATATCCGCACCGAATCCTGCTGCTGGAATCGTTAAAGAAATCGCCGCGCAGGTTCCGCCTGCTGCACAGCCGAATCCGGAGGAAAAAAAGCCGCTGCTCCCGACGGAAAACGAGGAATCGGTAAAGGATCGCATACAAAGATTCCTGGAAAATCTGGCTGGGCGTGAAAAAGATCAGGAAAAACAGGCTGCGGAAAAAAAACAAAAGGAAAATCAGCGCGCAGAGAATTTCGAGCAAAAAACCCCGCCACCGATGCCGCCACTGCCACAGCTGCAACCGCCATTGTTACCTCAGCCTGTTCCATCGGAAGTAAAACCGGCTCCTGCTCCTACTACTGCACTGGCCCTGAATGTACCGAATGTTCCAGAGACATCCGCGATAATTTTTAAAAGATTGATGCCAGCCGCCGCGAAATTTTTCATTCCCGATAGCCTGTTTTCCGAGGCGATGGAGACGGAAATAAAACCGCACCCGCCTATAGCGCCTGCGGTGGTGGAAAAACTCCCAGGAGAGGATGAGACGCTGCCGAGTTCCCCGCCAAAAATCGACCTGTCGGAGGCAATAAATTCGCTGGCTGAGCAGGGCCTCGGTGCGCCCGAGGATCATGCTACGCCTACATCCGTTTCACCGGTGATTTCACAGCGGAAACCCGATTCTGTTGCCCTGCCTCCCACGAATAATTCCACGTCGCCGGGATTGCCACTCAGGTCAAACGGCTCAGTTCCGCCGCCGTCCGGGATCACGCCGCTGCAACCAATGTCTGCCGGTAAAAATAATGTGATAATTCCGAGTCAGCCGGGGATAACTGCGCCAGTTACGCCGCCTTTACCCTCTCCCGGGAAGCCTTGATAAGTTGAATAGTGGCTTCTATATTTAAGAGCTACTCTAATGAAAATCAGCCTCTAGGCCTGCCCGTTCTATTTTGTGCTTTTTTATTCATTCCACCAGCGCTATGCGGTACATCTTTTTCCAAAACTTCAGCCCTTCTTTGCGGCTTTAATCCAAGGGAATCCAGTATCTCAATTACTCTATCCAATCCATGTGGCGAAGTTTTATCAACCGTGAAAATATGCAAGCCACTTTCTTCATTTTTTAATTCGAGATTGGTTCTTGGCAACCCGGCTCTTGTTGTATAGTCACCGGGCTTTATCCCCAACTCCGTATGCATTTGGCGGAAAAATGAATCAGCAGAAGCGGTGTGAAGAATGATAGGGGAAAGATTAATTTTTTCCGCAAGGCACTGCTTCAAAAATTCATCGCCATCCATAGCCTCTGGATCAACCCTCTGCGGAGGTTCTTGCTGATCCCATTCTACCATTTCCTGATCGAGAATAATTGCCCCAAATCTTTTAGCAATTTCCTGGCGCATTATTTTCATACCCACGCCGCCATGCCTTGCCCACATAGCATGATAGCCCTCCTGTATGAGGCGCTTGAAAATCAGCTCTTTTACTGCATGCTGGTCTTCAATTACTAAAATTAACCGCTTATCGTCCATAGAACTTCATTAAATATCTTAAACCGACCATATCATTCCTTTATACTAGCAAAAGGTTAATTATTGGTTAACAAAGCGGATTTTTAATGATTTAAAATGACAGAGGCCCTCCCTTGCGGGGAGAGCCTCTCTAAGCGGTTGCTTTAATCCTGTGGGCGAGGATTTTTCCGGCATATGCCTAAGTAGGCATATGCCGGACTTTGAATTTCCGAACCGCTTCCTGCGGCTCGGATTTCCAGTTCTCGGAGAAGCGGAGTTCCAGCTCCGTTTCTCCCGGATCACACAGTATCGCCCCCGGAGAGGACGGTACTGTGTAGATCATCTCGACCGTTCCGCCGAAGCGGAAAAACAGGTCGCGCTTCGGCCAGTGCGGTCGCGCTGGCCAAAGGGTGAACTGACTGTGCAGTTCACCTATCAGGAAAAGGGAAACACACACGGCCTGAGGGGTGTTTAGGTATAAACGCCCAAACGGTTTCGAGAAAACGTAAACATCGTTTTCCCGAATCACCCGCTCACCACAATCTATCACAATGCTGTTCGGGTCGAACATTGAGCACCTCCTTTCGACCCTTGCCACAGATACAGGGAACGGAACGTCCGATCCCCCTAGATTCCTTTATATAACAACCGGCAATAAACGCTATTGCCGGATTACTAAACAAAGCCATCAAAACATTATTAATATAGCATGGAAATGTTACAGGATTATGACAATTTTCAAAAAATCTTCCCTGCATAAGGTCTTGATTACCAGGCGGTTTCAAAATATTATGGCTCACAGATGGTCGAAAAGGTCAAAAAGTACGGAAAATCAATACTTCCCAGCCGTTATGTGACGGAGGGTCCGGAGCGTAGCCCGCATCGCTCCTATTATTACGCGATGGGGCTCAGCGAAAAACAAATCCATCAGCCATTGATCGGTGTAGTTTCCACCTGGAATGAGGCGGCGCCGTGTAATATCGCGCTCGCCCGCCAGGCCAAAGTCGCCAAAAAAGGCGTCGAGGCGGCAGGCGGAACGCCCCGCGAATTCACCACGATCACGGTGACGGACGGCATCGCCATGGGGCATCAGGGGATGAAATCATCGCTGGTTTCCCGCGAAGTCATCGCCGATTCGGTCGAGCTTACCGTGCGCGGCCATTGCTATGACGCGCTGGTGGGATTGGCGGGTTGCGATAAATCCCTCCCCGGCCTGATGATGGCAATGGTGCGCTTAAATATTCCATCCGTTTTCATGTATGGCGGGTCGATTTTGCCGGGACGGTTCCATGGAAAAGACGTGACGGTGGTGGATGTTTTCGAGGGTGTTGGTATGTATAATTCTGGCAGGATGAGCGGCAAAGAATTACATGAATTGGAGACTGTAGCCTGCCCCTCGGCGGGCAGTTGTGGCGGGCAATTCACCGCCAATACCATGGCCTGCGTCTCAGAAGCGATCGGGCTGGCATTGCCTGGATCAGCTGGCGCGCCAGCGCCTTATGAATCACGTGACGATTTTGCTTTTGCCAGTGGTGAAGCGGTGATGCAATTATTAAAAAACAAAATCCGGCCGCGCGATATTGTGACAAAGAAATCCCTAGAAAACGCGGCGGCGATTGTTGCTGCAACCGGTGGCTCAACCAACGGCGCATTGCATCTTCCGGCGATTGCGCATGAAGCGGGAATAAAATTCGATATATTCGACGTCGGGAAAATTTTCGCCCGCACCCCATATATAGCCGATTTGAAACCGGGCGGGAAATATGTGGCGAAGGATTTATACGAGGTGGGCGGCGTACAGATCGTGATAAAAACCTTGCTGGACAATGGGTTTTTGCATGGAGATTGCCTTACCGTTACCGGGAAAACATTGGCGGAGAATGTGAAGAATTTGAAATTTCCGAAGAATCAGGATGTCGTGCGTCCGGCGAATAATCCATTCTCCAAAACTGGTGGCGTCGTTATACTTAAAGGTAACCTCGCTCCCGAAGGCGCAATAGTAAAAGTCGCCGGAATGAAAGGGAAACATTTGGTTCACACCGGCCCGGCATTGTGTTTCGATTCCGAAGAAGAAGCCTTCACCGCTGTTCAGGCACATAAGTATAAAGATGGTGACGTGATAGTTATCCGCTACGAAGGCCCGAAAGGTGGTCCCGGAATGCGCGAAATGCTCTCCACCACCGCAGCGCTTTATGGACAGGGTAGGGGGGACAAGGTTGCGCTCATCACCGATGGTAGATTTTCCGGCGGAACTAGGGGTTTATGCGTCGGCCACATCGGACCGGAAGCCGCAATCGGCGGCCCGATAGCCCTTATCAAAAACGGAGACTTGATTACGATAAATGCCAATAAGGGAACCATTTCGGTAGATTTGACCGTGAAGAAATTGGCCAAACGCCGAAAAAAATGGCGACCGCGCAAAAACGATTACCGGGAAGGCGCGCTATGGAAATATTCCCAAACTGTCGGCCCGGCGAGTAGCGGTGCGGTAACGCATCCTGGGGCAAAAGCAGAGGTGAAGAGTTATGCGGATATTTAGAGATCAGAGTGCCAAGTGCCGAGTGCAGAAAAATTTTCTTCTCTGCACGCTACTCTTTGCACTTTGCACTCTTTCCGCCTGCCATGACACCATCGAATATTACAAACGTGGCGAAGGCTATGCCTCGGAACAGATAAATTCTGGCGTTAATGAAGCGCTGCAATGCGACGATGCGAACAAAGGTAAATCATATTGTGACGACAGCACCACTAACCGTGAGAAGAAGCATAATGAGGAGATGGCCGCGCAAGCGAAAGCCAACGGGCCACAACCGGCTGTTAAGGTAGTACCATCGCAGACGCCGATGCAAGTAAGCAAAGGCCCAGTATCGCCTGAACCGGGAACGCAGGCAGTCCCGGAATCGAAGCCCGTGCAGCCCGGCGCCGCCGTCATTACGCCGTTAACGCCGGAGGAAAAGGTCGTCGCTCCCACCCCTGCTGTTGTGAAGAAACCGGAGGCGCAGGCGAAAAAGAAACCTACGCCCAATAAACCTAAGAAGAAAAAGCCGGTGAAGAAATCAGCGAAGAAGCCTATAAAAAAGAAAGTAAAAAAACCGGTTGAAAAACCTAAAGCGCAGGAAAAACCCAAGGGAACCGGCGGTGCGGGTGGAAACCAAGGTGCTGCTCCGAACGCGGAAGGCCCGATAGTCGACAAACCCCTTTTACCGCGGACTACCGACGACATGTTGGGGATTGATAAGATAGTGCCTTAGCTTTGCATAAATTCTGTCAGTGCCGCGAATACCGCTTGGTTTTCCGTGGCCAATCCGATGGTGATGCGGAGGCATTTCGGTAATGAATAAGCCTCCATCCGGCGTACGATGATGCCGTGTTTCTTCAAATACTCGTCGGCGGCTTGCGCGGATTTTTTTCCACCCGGGAATTCGACGAGAATGAAATTCGCCGCGCTTGGATAAACTTTCAAGCCCAGGTTTTCCAATTTTCCAGATAGCCAGGGAAGCCATTTTTTATTGTGCGCCACCGCTTGGCTCGTGAATTTTTTATCGGAAATCGCGGCGATTCCGGCCAGTTGCGCCGGGGTGGAAACATTGAATGGCCCGCGAACCCGATTCAAAACATCGGTAATTTCAGCACAGGAATATGACCAGCCAAGCCGCAATCCGGCAAGTCCGTAAATCTTGGAGAACGTATGCAAAACTATGGTATTTTCGCTTTTTTCCGCCAGTTCACAGCCGTCGGAATAATCCTTCGCTGTCACATATTCGGCATAGGCGGAATCGATGACCAGCAAAATATGCGCACGGATTTTTGCCCGCAACTCCTGCATTTCCCGGGCGGTCAGATAACTTCCCGTCGGATTATTCGGATTGGCGAGGAAAATTATTTTGGTCTTTTCTGTTATACTTTCCAGGATGGATTTCGGATCGGCGCGTAAGTTTTTTTCCCTAGCTTTCACCGGAACTGCGCCGACTTTAAGGGCTGAAATCGGATACATCAAAAACCCATGTTCGGAATATAAAATTTCATCGCCGACACCGGCATAAGCCTGGATGATGAGCGCAATCAACTCGTCCGACCCGGCGCCGCAGACGATTTTTCCCCAGTTAAGTCCGTGCACTTTCGCAATTGCCTGCCGCAGTTCCGGCGAACTGCCGTCATTATATCGATTCAGGATTTTTGCGGCTTTCAGATATGCGGCAACTGCTTTGGGCGAGGGCCCTAGCGATGTTTCGTTTGAGGAAAGCTTGATGATTTTTTTTGTGCTCTTAGCCTTCCACCCGCCCTGCTTATAGGGCGTGATCTGCATGATTCCAGGACGCGGCTCGGGATTTTTTTTCACCGGGAAATGCCCAAATTATTCAGCGGTGTTGCATAAGAGCCGATGTGGTAAAGCCTGTTGCCCTTTTTCCCGATTGCGGTTTTGAGCTTTGCAATTCGCTTGTCATCGGCATCGACGAAATTGAATATTTCAATGAGGTTGAACGGTTTTTTTAGGCTTTTTTCCGAAGAATGGGTACGGCAATTCTGTTCGGCGAAACCAGCAGCAGAAAGCATTTTGGAAAGCGTGGTCTTGCTTAATTTTTCCCCCGCCACCACGAAAAGCGAAATATCCGATCCGGTATTTTCCGGCGTAACTTTCCCGACCAGCAGCAGCGGTTTTTTCGGATCGAAATTTATGAACGGTAATATGGCAAACGCCTTGCATCCTCCACTTTCAAAGAAGTCGGCGAACCATTTTTCGCCAAACCGGCGGTTGAAAAAAGGTATCGCGCCGATTGTTTCCTTGTTGGCGCGGATGTCGTCCAGTATTTCGCGGATGCGCTTGCGGCTTTTCACCGGGGTAAATGGCCCAAAATATTCGCGCACCATGCCCTTATATTCGGCGCTGCGCATATCATTCTCCGGCGAATAAACCGAGAGCGAGATTTTTTCCTCCAACGTTATCGATGCGGCGATGATGAGCCGCCAGATCATTGCGATGCCCTCCTGCGGAAAAATGCCCTTGGCCTTGGTGACGATTTTCCGAAGCATCGTCGCCTCGCGCCCGGGGCGGATGATGTTGCGGTCTTTTGATTCCCGCGCTTTTATCATGCCGACTTCCTTTACATAAGCCGCGCGCTCGGCCAAGAGCGTGATGAGGCCGTCATCTATCGAATCGATTTTATCGCGCAGCTTCTCGATGGTTTTGCTGTGGTCTTTTTTCGGTGGCATTAGCTTACCAAATGGTGGATAAAGGGACGATCAGATAGCCATATCTGGCGGCAAAAGGGAATATAATAGTTTTCATGCCGCGTAACGCATTGATAAGTAATAATATTATTCAAGATGCAGAGTGAATTTTCCGGGTATTACGACAAGCATGTGTTCTGCTGCCAGAACGTGCGCGAGCCTAAGGATGCACGCGGCTGCTGCTCGGCCAAAGGTGCGGTGGAGTTGCGCGAATATATGAAGGATAGGTGCAAGGAATTGGCCCTGAAAGATGGGAGATTCAAAAAAATCCGCATCAACGCATCCGGCTGCCTTGATCGTTGTGAACTAGGGCCGACGATGGTGATTTACCCGGAAGGAATTTGGTATCATTACCAAACGAAAGCGGATGTGGATAATATTATCGAAAGCCATCTTTTGAACGATGTGCCGGTGGAGCGGCTAATGCTGAAACCGGGGCAGAAGAGGCTGTAAAAAGCAAATATTTATCTAGAACTGAACAGCTCTGATTAGTCGAGCGGTATCATTTTTGGCGAGTAGGAATAGGTTCAGCTTCTTTCCTCTTAGTTGCCGCTGATATAGCCTCGCATAGTACCGGACCTTTTGCAAATAGGATCGATAATTTCGTTAGTACATCGTCCATTCGCTGCTCTACCCCAGCAGTATCGTCTTTCGCTAAGTTACGCCAGCCTAGATGGATTTTTTTCTCTGAATCAGTCCAGTCGTCATTGTATACTCCAAGAGTTGATGGTCCTTTATTGTCAGGACGCTGATCTTTCGCTGCACTTAATAAATCACTGACATGTTCAAAGCCTGCCTTGGCTTCCTGAATATCTACTTCATTAGGGGGGAGTGTCGATACTTCCGGTAGAATTTTATGAAATGTATATTCTAACAGCAACATATAATTAGGAAGCGTACAATCTACTTTTTTCGGAATGAGCATGAAAGTTCCATCCGGACCCTTGGGATAAATCGTTATTTTCTTTAATGCAGGATTTAATTCCTGTTGATGAGCAGCTTCAAGCAGTTCAAATATATTACTTTTCGGCTTTCCAGGGCCATGTAAAGGATACTTCTCATATCCCTCTATTTCAGCGAGATATGCAGCATAGTCTTCATGCTTTGTTGGAGGTTGCCCACCATTTGTTTTTATTAGATCGGGGGTATGTCGCACAGAAGGATTAGTTTCATTATTACGAGTCAAAGCTACCCACCCAATAGTTCCAGCTACAGTTGCAACTAAGACCGTTCCAGCCGCCGTTAGTACAGCCTTGGTAGGAGAAAAGCCCCCTGTAGGGGCAGCTTTCTTATTTTCCTCGGCTATGAATGCCGATAAGTCATCGACCAGATCCTGCGCTCTAAGATAGCGCTCCGTGGGTTTCTTAGCCAACATTTTGAGGCAGATACGCTCTAGTTCTTTTGGAACTATTGGAGCTCCTTTGTCCTCTTTCGAACGCAGGAAAGGCGAAACCTCTTTGCTGTTTGAGATCTGCCCACGTAATATATCCAAATTATCCTTGCCACTTTCATCCTTGCCCTTGAATGGCCGCTTGCCGGAAAGCAATTCATACAGGACGACCCCAAGACTGAAAATATCCGAGCGGGCGTCCACCAGATGCGAATCACCACGAGCTTGCTCTGGACTCATATAGAGGGGTGTGCCGGCAAAACTGGCACCAGCGCCAAAACTATCTTCTTTAAACATCAGGCCAAAATCCGTCACTAAGGCTTTACCACTATTGTCCAGAAGGATATTTCCCGGTTTAATATCGCGATGGATAAATCCCATGCTGTGGCTATGCATGAGCGCACCCGCTACCTGGAATATCAGTTTTGCCGCCTCGTTATAAGATATGGGCTTGCCCTTCAACTCTTTTATCTTATTCCCAAGGTCGGTTCCCTCGACATATTCCGACACGATGCAGTGCCTCCCGTCAGGTGCCTCGTATAAATCATAGACCATCACAATATTCGGGTGCTTGCCAAGCTCGGCATTGCTACGAGCCTCCAGGTGGAATTTCTCGACGGTTTCTTTGCTTACAGCCTTACGAGGCACCTTGAGAGCCACGTTACGATTCAATTTCGTGTCCCAGGCCAGATAGACGGTACCAAAACTGCCTTCGCCCAGGACTTTATCTATTCTATAGTGGCCGATTCTCTCTGGTTTGACAGTAGGTTCAGTGGTGGTCTCCGCATTCTGGTTACTTCGGGATACACCAAGTGGTTGTTCAAAATCCGTGGTTCGCTCAAGACCAGGAACCCCTATGGGCGGATCTTGAGGATTAGGAGAGAGTGGATTTGGTAGTTCGTTGGCCATAAATGATATTTTTTATACAAATGCTAAATTAACCCTTAACTAGCTCTCAATCATAATATGTTAACGAAGATGTTAACATCATTTATACCAACATTAAAGATATAACATAAAGAAAGTCCGGTAAACCAAAACAGGCATCGAATCCACAGTGGAACCAGATGCCTGTTTCGAAGTCGTATTTTCCAGGATGAAAATTATTACCTTGTAACCACAGTTTGAGTCCCACTAGTTTTAGTGCTATTTGACATAGATGTCGTACCAGAAGTTTGAAGCACTGGTTTTTTAGCACTAGACAGATCGCCCGCAAACGCCGGTAGCGCTGCAGAAGCTATTACGGTAATGCAAGATATAACCGACAATATTTTTGTAACTTTCTTCATGTGAACCTCATTAGTTAGTAGTTGTAAAAAAACTACGAGGTTCATTTATACCTGAAAAAGGTTAATAAATGGTTAACAAGATGCACTAAATGGCTGAAATTCTTAGATAAACTTTATCTAAAAACTTATTAATATTTGGTTAAATTATGGGAAAATACCGTTAACCATTTGAAGCGGCAGGTATAAAAAATACCCACCATTTAGCTCAAATTTAGTGCCAAAAAGAGGGTGTGTTTTAAATATTCTAGGAAAAATTAATTAGGCGAAAAAGATGGAATATTTTGTAGGTGTGAATATGGCAAACTTGGCTATACAACCCCATTCTTTATCTAGTTTATTGTTTAGCGCCTACGGGTACCATTTTTCCTACTAGAGGTGGTTAATTTACTTATACATTTCCCCGTAGTGCGTCCAGTTTGTGCTAATAACTCCCCTAGTGATCCTTCGATTTGCTGACGTACGTCCGGATTGTCTCTTGCTAAGGTATCAAATTCTTCCTTGGACATTCCAAGAGTTGGATCCTCTAGCGCCGATTCTACTGCATGATTGATATCATTTAAACGCGTTCGGGTATTAGTATATTCCTCTCTACCAAACTCCGGATTAACCATCGCCTTTTGTACTGCTGACACACACTCATCAAGTGTTTCCAATGAGTTAGGGTTTGCGCTTTTATGGGCTGGTTCAATCAGTGCCAGTATGTTCGTTTCTTTGCCATCTAGAGTCAAATTTCTGAATATACCAAAATTATCCTTATATTCGAGATCGTAGTGCCTAGCAGGTTCGAGAAAGTTTTCCAGGTCAACATACAGCTCACCTGCTGTCTGATATCGATCCTCAGGGTTTTTAGCCAACATTTTGCGCAAGATGGGCTCTAATTCTTTCGGAACTGTCGCACTCTCGGGAAACGCAACCGGTGTGTCGCTTCTGATCTCCCCCAGTAATATAGGCAAAGGTTTCTCTACGCCATTTTTATCCTTGCCCCCAAATGGCAGCTTGCCGTAAAGCAATTCATAAAAGACGATCCCAAGACTGAAAATATCCGAGCGGTCATCCAACAGCGAATCATTACGGGTTTGCTCCGGACTCATATAGGCAGGTGTGCCGACAAGGCCATCGACGCCGTGAATCCTGGCTTTTTTCAACGTCAGGCCAAGGTCCGTCAGATGCGATTCGCCATTCCCGTCCACAAGGATATTTCCCGGTTTCACATCCATATGGATCAATCCATGGTGATGGATATGTTGTAGCGCGTCCGCTAACGACATTATCATTTTTGCCGCATCCTCAGGCAACATGCGAATACCCTTACTCCGCATCTTTTCAAGGGACATTCCATCAATGAAATCCATCACGATGCAGAGTACCCCGTTAACGTGTATCAAATCGTGGACTGCTACAATATGGTCATGCTTGAGTCTTGCAACGATTCGAGCCTCTTTCTGAAATCTATTAACAGCCTCTGGGTCTACGTCCATACCAGCCTTGATAGCTACTGGACGCTTTAATTCATGGTCAAATCCCTTATAGACTATGCCAAAACCCCCTTTACCTAATTCTTCGCCAACTTTATATCTATTTCCGTCTGTTCCACCTATTCGCCGCGGGACTCTTCTAGAAGTGTTATGGTCGCGTGAGGGTGACGGCGCTAATGCAGGTGGAACCGGATCCGGTTCCCGAGCAACCCGCTTCGGAGACTGTTGTTTAGTTGGTTGATCTGGAGAAGGATCGGGTGCCGGGCTTTCGGGCATAAATTTCTACAAAAAATGCTAATTAACTTTTAATGGAATGAGCTATCAATCGCAGTGTTTCGTAGGAGTTTAACATAATTTATGCTGATATTAAACAGATAACGTAACTTATAGTAAACTTGGGTTTAGCAACCCGGCGATATAGGGTATCAGCCCTTCGCCATGCACCTTGATTTTGCAGCGATTTCCAGCCATTTCATGGGTGAGCGAAACAAACTCGCGCGCCTGGTCCAGCATCCATGGCGCCGCTTGAAACTGCCTGCCGCCGCTTTCCGTTTCGATCCTCCGGTCATTGTCATTTTGCGGCTGCGGATAGGCGTGATGCGCGCCATTTTCATCCAAGCAGCTATCGAACCCATAAAGATGAATCGTGCGGTATCCCAGTGCGTAAACCAGCCGGACGACCATTAATCCCGCCGCACTCGATCTGATGAATTCCTGGGGTCTTTTGTCATTTTGCAATTCCAATCTTATCAACTCTGTGATGCCGGGAATTTCCGGGTGCCAGATGATGATATTCCCATGTGCTTTTTCAAAAACTGCTGGGGGGCAGGTGGAAGCACAATAACGGGTGATTCCGGCCAGATTTATTGGTTCAAAATCCGCAGCGGATAAAATATGGTTGTCGAACCCGATATTATTTTTCGCCAGCCAACCGGCTGAATTGTTTACGGCGAATAAAGAATCACCATCAGTGCAGCGCTGCCGGATTTCTTCAACATGTTTATTCAACGATGCACCGCCGCCGATAATCGCGGCGGTTTTTCCATGCGGGGGTTTTTGCTCTAGCCAGGGATACGGCAGTGATATCGCATGCCGGATATTGGCAATTTTTTCCTCATGCGCGCTTAAATATCTAGAGCCCTTTCCGATGAGCCGCGCAGATTGCGTTGCTGTCGCATTTGTCGAATCACTAGGAGAGGCGCGAAGCGCGGATCGGCCGTCATCCGGGCAAGCGTCTCGACGCCGTGATTCAGCAAATTCGGCGCAACCCGGAGGGACGGGCGGATTTCCGGTGTCTGCATCGTCGCGAAGCTCCACCGGGGGACAAGCCCCGCTGTTCGCTCCGCTCCTTGCATCCGTCCGGAAATCCGCGCCGTCGCAACTGTGCGGTTCATCGGAAAGGGCTCTGGCACCCGGATTGAACGTTCCGCCGATTTTCCATAAGTCCGCAACCCAGCGCTCGTCCGCGTTATCCTGCTTCGGCTCGCCGTGGAAACAAACGACGCTCGTGCCTTCCGGCGGCAGCGGACGGCAATTAACCTTGAAGCTGGCGAATTTTCCGGGAAATAAATCCTGCAACAGATCGGCGCCGGGCCGGGTTTTTTCGAGCCATATCTGATCGCCGCCCTGTAAATTAGGCCGGCCCGCTTTTTCAAATTCTCTCCAGATATGATGGTTCGTTCCGCCCGGCCACATCATAACGCCAGAGCCGTATCCGCCCGGCCGGTAAAAATCCCCGAGCAACGCAAAATCGCCGCTATATTTCACTATATCGTCTATCTCGCCGGTGATCAGCGTATCCAGATCGAAATAAATTATTCTCTGGCCGGGCGGGAAAATTCCCTCTTTAAAAAGATAAAGCTTGTTCCACCAGTTGTTGAGATTTCCGGGTAATTCGCGCGCGGAAATATCGGGATTTAAGTCCGCCGCGTTGTCGGTGAAGCAATAAAAATCGAATGGAGTTTCCGGAAGATTGCGCCTGACCATATCATAAAGAATATTGGCCCAGGCGGCAGGAAAAGTTCTTCCCCATTTGACGCAGGCGATGATGAGATTTTCGCTCATAGTGTGTAATATATTAAATTTTGTTGCGTTGCAGAAACCATGATTTTGCTGCATTGCGTTTTCATATATAGCAATGGGTTATGCATGTTGCAAAGCAACCTAAAAATCCGCTTAAAATGCTTTCAATTCAATAGGTTGACTGGTATCTTATAATCACGTATAATCACTTTGTAGCCTTAGTTTTAGAGGTTATAACTCTAAAGGAGGAAATATGCGTAACTTATATGTGCTGTTTCTAATTCTGACGATTGTTGGCGGCATTAACTGGGGGCTGATCGGCCTGTTTAATTTTGATCTGGTAGTAACATTATTCGGTACTACTATCCTTACTAAACTTGTACATATCTTAATAGGCGTTTCTGCAGGTTACATGCTGTACCATACAATAACTCACAAGGATACGTTGATGGTTGCGTCTTAACAGCTAAGTAAGCAACCACCAAAAAGGGCGGTCTAAAAAGACCGCCTTTTTATTTGCCTAACAATATTTATGCACTATGTCCTGTGTGCCATAAGATTTAACAAAAGCTTAATATTTCCCCGGCATTTTCATGGTATACTAAAAGCTCGCCTGTTGTTTGTTTCCATAGGTATTTTCGTTCCTGCGGGGAACCGATAGCTACGGATGGATTCTTCTCTGTCCCAAGTCAGCCTAAATCCAGCAAGGATGCGGGCTAAACACCTGAAAGGGGTGTGTAATGAAGAAGTCAGTTGGGGTCGCGGTATTCGCCGTCATCCTGACGGTGGTTCTGCTGGTTTTCTGGCCGTTTCTGCAAAGGATGGTCGGGAGCACGATTCCGGCAGCCATCTACGCGATGACGCGTGAGGTGGCGCGGCTCGGGCTTTATGTCGCCATCGGGGTCATGTTGCAGGGAATCGTCCCCAACATGAACAGATGGCGGATCGGGCTGTATCTGGCGGGCACGTCGGCGTTCCTGGTCAACTTGCTCGGAGAAAACAACTCCGGCAACGTTTTCCTGGAATCGGGATTGACCATGCAAATGGCATGGTCGGTCATAGGCAACTGGCGTCGCCATGAGCCGATGAGCCGCGATTGGCGAAAGTGGATGCGAGGGCTGCTAGTCCTTGTCATCTGCTACGGGATCGGCCTTCTGGCCGTTTCCGTCTGGCCGATCGATGCCAGCAGTCAGTTTTCGGGTTGGTGGTGGCCGGTGATTGGCATCATCGGCGGGGTGAACCTCTTCATCGAGGTAAACCTCCTGGAGACCGGTGTGTTGCGGGGCGATACCCCGTTATACATCGCCATCCACTGCCTTAGTTGCGGGCTTCTTACGCTGTCCTACCTCGGACAGTATAACGAAGCCGGACTGACGCTGAATGTCGCGTTAGTCTCAGTCGCCTTGTATTCTTTTATCAAGGCAACGCGACTAAAAAAAGAAAAGAAGGCCAAGCCAGCAATGGCAATGGCCTGAAAACGAAGAACCCCGCCCGCGAAAGCAGCGGGGTTTTTCTTTTTAAATTCAATAAACTCCACTAATTTTCGATATTTTCCTATAGCTAGTCCAATCAAACCCGGGTATGGGTTTTACCATGCCCCCAACCGCAAATTTTAAATTCCCCAATTTGCAATTCGAGGAAAAATTTTCTGGCCTAATAGCTGGGGTGGATGAGGCCGGGGTTGCGCCATTGGCTGGGCCGGTCGTTGCCGGCGCGGTGATATTGAACTGCAAAAATATTCCCCAAGGGATCAACGATTCCAAAAAACTGACGGCCCCGGTGCGTGAAAAGCTATTTGCCGAAATAACAGAAACCGTGCTCAATATCGGCGTCGGTATCGCCACTGTCGAGGAAATCGACGCTATGAACATATTCCACGCCACCCGCAAAGCCATGTTGCGCGCGGTGGAAAATCTGGGGACGGTGCCAAATCATGTACTGATGGACGGCCATCTGCCGCCAAAATTCCCCTGCCCGGCTACCGCCATCGTCGGTGGCGATGCCTTAAGCCTTTCAATCGCTGCCGCTTCCATCATCGCCAAAGTCACCCGCGACCGGATTATGGCTGCGCTGCACGGCGAATTTCCCGTATATGGCTGGCTAAAAAACAAAGGTTATCCAACGGCGGAGCATCGCTCGGCAGTGAAAATTCACGGGATCACCATCCATCATCGCCGGGGGTTTGCCCCAATCAAGGAAATATATGAGCAGCAGCAACTCGAATTCGCCTAAAAGCCCTAGGCCTGAAAAATCCAGAACTTTTGGTGCGCGGAATCTTTCCGGCGTGCTTTCCGGGCTGCTGAAACCAATGTCTGGTGCCGATTCCGGGTTTCTTTCGCGCATAAAAAGCGATTGGCATTTGATAGCGGGAGATAAAGTTGCGGCTCGCGCCCGGCCGGTGAAAGTCACGCAACTGCGGGGGAAAAAAGGCGGCGCGCTATTGCACCTGGAAGTCGAGGAGGGTTTCGCCGCCGATCTGCCCTATATGGAGCCGCTGCTGACGGAAAAAATCGCGGTATATTTTGGCTATAGTGCGGTTTCCGGAATTCGGTTTACCCAAGTTGCGGCTAAACCCAAAGAGCGAAAAGCCAAGCCGCGGGAATTAACGC
>Ga0206927_1016_pt2 | contig 42748 bp, 40 predicted proteins | sample Alteio_BWOrgHeat_60_FD_153249 | JGI IMG/M metagenome (GOLD analysis project Ga0206927, IMG submission 153249) | Enriched cells from forest soil in Barre Woods Harvard Forest LTER site, Petersham, Massachusetts, United States -... | ecosystem: Environmental > Terrestrial > Soil > Temperate forest >... | reverse complement strand
CATAATAAAAAAAGTAGTTTTAAATAATTTTTTAGCATAATTTGGCGAATAAGCTGCAATCCTAGAAAACTCAAAGATTCAGAGGGTTGCAAAGCTGCAACAATTACATAATCTTGGATGAAAAAGCCTAAGCAAATTTGGGAATTATATATAATTGAATGTAAGGACGGCAGTTTTTACACAGGAATTACAATTGATGTAAAACGCCGATTAACTCTGCATGAAACTGGCAAAGGCGCAAAATATACACGCGGCAGAGCACCATTGAAATTGGTTTATAGAAAGAGCTTTAAAAGCAAAAGCGCGGCCCTTGTTCGCGAAGCTAAAATAAAATCTATGACCAAAGCTGAAAAGGTTGAGCTGGTAAAAAGTTGGCTAAAAGCTGAGGCACAATCACTATAGAGTAATAATTTGAAATCAGTTATAGAGTTTGCATGTGGAAATATGCTTCTCTTTTGCTCATGTTTATTGTTATTACAGCATGTAGCTCATTCAATAAAACTTGCGATTCTGTAACCAACCGTGATGAAAAATCCGCCGATGTTGTTTATATAATTAGCCGCGGATGGCATACTGATATAGCCATTCCCGTTAAAGAGCTCGGCAAAGATTTAGCGTTTTATGCAAAAATTTATCCTGGCGCGAAGGTGATAATATTCGGTTACGGCAAGAAGACATTCGTCACTGCCCCGCCGCAAACTATCAGCGAATATATACTCGGACCCGTTCCCGGCCCGGCTGTAATTCATACAATTGGAATTCGCGCAACACCGCTTGAAGCCTACCCACCTGAAGATACTATTGCAATTAATTTGCCACCAGGTGGTGCTGCGGCTTTATCTAAATTTATTAGCGATGATTTGGCAAGAGATGCAGAGAATAAACCACGCGTTGTTGCTAAGAGCACTGACCCAGCGGGATTATTTTATGCAGCAATTAGTGAATATAATTTGCTCCACACATGCAATACATGGGCAATTGATGCGCTGCATAGTGCAGGATTAAATATATCAAGTGACGGCGTAATTTTTTCTGGCCAAGCGCTTGAAAGAATAAATGACCTCACCAAAAAACAATGCTTAAACCAACCAATAATTAGTGACTGACTGAAACTGAGCTATCTGGCGGAACAACTACGGTTGTATCTTTTGGTGGTGTTGAACCGCTGCTGCTGGCCGAACTGCAGGCGGCAACAGAAAGTAAAGCTATAGCGCAGAGAATTTTGGATAAATTAGTCATTTGAACCCCTTGAATTTGATTATTCTATAGGGTAACGCTTATTACGTAAAAAACCTATGCGGTTCGGCTGTTAGGTTTATAAAGCTGAGATTGGGGAATATATATGCGAAGGGTGGTGCCGACTGAGGGACTCGAACCCCCGACCCACTGATTACAAATCAGTAGCTCTACCAACTGAGCTAAGTCGGCGACACAAGACAGTTTCCGCCTTATAGACATGAAATTCTGTAGTTTCAACAAAAAATATTTAAACGGGCAATTTATGTTAGTTTTAATGTGATTCATCGAATTTTTATAAAAACTAAGAAGAGAAGTCTTTTTAATACAATGAGTAATTAGCAAAAAGTCTTTAATTTTTGAATACTAACCGTTAATTTTTTATTGACTTAGCTTAGCCCAATTTGGTAATCAATTATTACCAATAAGTAATAAAGAGATATTAAGAAAGCTAAATAGTTAATCTAATTAATAACTTAGGAATAATTCTATGTGCGGAAAAGGTGAAGTAGTTACTTTTGAAAAAAGCTACAATACAACTAAAAAGACTTTAGAACTTTTAGAGCACTTGCAAGAGCGCGGCGGCCTCGAGGCTGACCGCCAAACAAGCCATGGTATAGGCGTTTCATTTGACCATCCTTTAAAATTTTATCGTGAAGTATTAGGAAATAAAGGAATTAACTTTGAACAAGATGAATTTGCTGTAGGCAGCTTTACCTTGCCCAAAGCTCCAGAAGCAAGAGCAAAAGCTCTCAAAATTATTAAAGAGACTTTGTGCGAAAGATTGAATATTACCGAACAAGATCTCATTGAACGCGTTCCTCCAACCGATAATAGTGATTTAAGCAATTTGGCGAAATTTTATGAGCCAGATTATCTTCAAGTGTTTTTTAACCGCCCTGCCGGTATAGACGCAAAAGTATTTGAAGATAAATTAATGGAATGCTTTATTGAGCTTACTGTTAAAGGTGTGGCTGCGAATAATGACGGAGATTTACGAGACTTTGGCGTATGTTCGCTTAGCACAAAAATGCTTACTATGAAAGGTATTGCGCGCCCTGACCAAGTTATTCAATATTTCCAAGATTTTCAAAACCCAGCATTTGAAACTTCAACAGGAAGATGCCAGCACCGGAAAAAAACCAATTCGCCAGTTGCAGCACCTAATTCTCACCCTTATTACGCAGTTTCACATAATGGTGAAGTTAATTCCATAGAAGCTATTCGCAAGATCTTAGAAATGATTTTGAAAGAAATTCATGGAGTTGATATCAAAATACCGGAAACGTTTTCTGATACCCGCATTGTTGATATGTGGCTAGTTCTTCGCGCATCACAAGGCCAAGATATGTTAGCCGAAGTTACTAAATTATTCCGCCCTGCTTGGTGGAGCGACAAAAAAATTACAGGCGAAGTACGCGAAGCATTCAGCTATTGGGATAAAACAATGCCTCCTGCTGTAGGCCCAGCTTTTATCACTGTTCATGATGCTAAAAACGATAGATATATATTTATCAATGATCACTCTGGTGACCGCGATTCAATTTTTGAAATTTATAAAGATAGCTCTACAGGAAAAATAACTATTGTGGCGGCTTCAGAAGGCGGCACCATTCCTAGCATTCGCCGCACTCTTGTTAGTCGTATTCCGCAACTTGAAGCTGGCGAAGTAATGACTGTTTGCTGCAAAACTGGCGAGATTAAAAGAGGACTTCCTCTTTTGGAAGAAATTGTAGCCGAACAAGCAAGACACCAAGGTAAGTCATTTACTGAATTAAATGCCGAACATACCATAAAGCTTAATTCGAAGCCAGAATATGCGGCCTTGGAAGAAGGTAATTTCAGCGTCCACGATCAAATGAGAGCATTAGGTATCGATGGATCATTACTTGACCATATAGTATTGCCAGCTTTAAACGCAGGAAAAGATACTGTTGGCGCGATGAACCCAGTAAAGGCCAACCCAGCTACATCATTAATCCCATATACAGTAATCGAACATGCCAAAAATGATGCCGCGCAAGTAACTAACCGTGCGGGTGATCCTAATAATGAACCTCACTTATTTACAACTATAAGCTACTCTGGCCCTAATCCTTTAAAGAAACCAGAGGCCAATATAGTTGAAAATACGGGTGTTATGATCCCTGGCAGCCTTGCTCAAATGTACAAACATCCAAAGCTTCAAGGAAAAATTGCTACACTCGATGCAACTTTTGACCCTAGATTGGGTGAAGAAGGAATTAGAGCATCGCTTGAAGATCTTAAAAGGCAGGCGCTTGAAGCTGTCAGAGGCGGAGCCGAACATATCGTTGTTACTGATAGATTTGTTGATACATTTAAAGCTGCGCATGATCTAAACATCATCGGCGGCCTTATTAACGCGCATCTTAAAAAGAATAATGCCCGCCTTGATACCGGCCTTATTAAAGATTCTGGGGATGATATGCATCCGTTCCACTCATACTTCGCAATCAGTTGCGGTTATGACATGGTTAATCCGAGAATGCTTTATGAATTAGCGCATCAACGTGGCGGTCAATCGGCCTTAGAAAGCGCATATAAATATATGGATGGTGGACTCAAGGCTGAGTTAGCAAAACCTGGTCTTTATCAGACACGTGCTGCCGTCGCTGCTGGAAAATTCTATTTTGACAGTATTGATATGACAGACCCAGTTCTTCAAGAAGCATTTCCTGGTGCTCTATCACCAGGTGGCGGAAATGGCTTTTCCACATTATATGAAAATAGGTTAGCATTCCACTTCGCTGCCGTGGCCAACAAAAATCCGGAAGCACTTAATGAAATAAGAGGACTTTTATCTGAGCATGCCGATCCTTACTCATTCTGGCCGACAGTTAAAACTCTAACGCAGACCGTTCTCGCCTTAACATATGAAAGTGCGAAAAATATGGGATTGCCGGCAACGGAATTTAATCTGATGCATACAGGCACAGATGCTTCAAAAGTTGGTGGTGAAGATAGATATTGGAATAAACATATAGGCGAATATCACCGAGCTGCAACGAAAAGCGATGATGATGATAAAGCGTTATCGGCAAGACTTCTTGACTTATTATCCTCGCACCGCGATGCAAGTAATGATGAGGCATTTGTCGCAAAAATTGATATGCCTGAAAGCAGAGCTAAACATCAATATAAAGATTATGCAGCTTATTTCTTACAAAACCCTATTTATTTATTGTCTATTGACCAAAGAAACATTCGTTTGCGCGAATGTATGGCCTTATTACGGAAAGGACAAGGTGATGAAGAGGCTTTAAAGAAAGAAATAAAAACTTTGAGATTTATCAGAAGCCCTAATTTAACACCGCAAGAAAGGCTGCTTGTTGATGCTCTGCGTAACTTTGTTCATAAGAGCATTACTATTACAGAAGCTGATAGAACTAAATTCCTTGAAAAAGTACCTGATTATCAGAAAGTTATCGCCAATTATTTAATTGATCATCCTAAAGAACTTTGGTGTTTAGATGCTCGTTATAAAAAGACCATTCCAAAGGATGAACTTTATAATGGTAATGGAGTATATTCAGAAGCATTCATTAACTTGCACGAAGTTCCTCCTCATTTAAGACAGATAGAAATAGCGGACCGTAAACACCGCACTGAAGAAAGGCCGATGAGACATGAAGACGCTTTGATATTGTCTTCGTCGCGTCCACCACTCACTTATGCTCAATTAGGCACTACTACAGCGAAATATTTAATGAAGAACCACTCGACTGCTCACATGAGCGAGGGCGCTATAACTCCACAGGCTCATAGAGAATTGGCTCTCATAGCCAAAACCATATCTACATCACATGGTTTAGGTGAAGGCGGGTTATCACGTCAGCGAAAAGTTGGCGGCTTAGAACCAGATGCGGGTTCTAATTCGGTGCAAATTGCTTCTGGTAAACATGGTATGGATGTAAGCTCTATACTGGCTTTCACGGAAACTGAAAATCTTCGCCCTATAACAGATGAAGAATTAGAAGAAATAAAAGCTGGGCTTTCAGAATCAACCAAACAATTAATGGAAGAGAACGACGCCACACTTGTAATGGGCCATGACGGCAGACCTAAATTAGTTATCTGTATCAAAGGTTCTCAAGGTGCAAAAGATGGCGAAGGCGGACAATTACCTGGTGACAAAGTAACAGGTTCAGTTGCACAAAACAGAGGCGGTATGATAGGTGGAGAGCTTGTTAGCCCGCCAACTCAGGCAACTTTCTTCTCGATTGAAAATATCAAGAAAACTGTAACGGCTCTGAATTTTGACCTTAGAAAAATCATCAAAAAAGGCGGAAAGTATGAGCTTACCAACCCTGATAAAGGAATTGTGATAGAATATAAAATTGTTGCTAACCCTAGATTAACTGGAAGCGTCGCAGTTGCACTAGCTGAATCTGGTGTAACTAACATAGTAATTGGTGACGGCACCGGTGGCACAGCTGCTGCTAAGAAAGGATCTATTCGCCATACTGGCGGTAATGCACTTCTTGGCTGCTTAGAAGCTCACAAAGCCTTATTGCAAATGGGTCGACGAGATGACGTACGGCTAATTATTAGCGGTGGTACAATGAACCGAACAGATGGAGTAATTGGCCATGCATTCGGTGCTGATGCAATTGACATAGGTAAAAGAACACTTGAGCGAGCCAGCGGATGCGTTGCCGCGGCCTTGTGCAGTACAGATTGCCCTAAAAAAATTACCACTGATGGTGAAAATTTTGACGAATCACGTCGCCGTGGCGAACGCGAAGAGATTTTCTTTGTCCGCAGTATGTTAGATTGCGTCGCTGATCTAGGTTATGAAAACGTTGCCTGGGGAGAAAAAAACTCTATCTGCGGTATGGCTCATGAAGTGCTTAAGTTAAGATCACGACAAGAACTTCGTGCGATGGGTGTCAGAGCGAATTTTGAAGGTTCGTTGGATAAATTAATTTCAACTCCGGCACAAAGAAACCCACTTTACGAAAGAACTCCTGGCGTTTCTGTTTATACACCTCCGACAAAACCAGATAGTATAGTTATTGAGCAATTACCGGCTCTTGCGCAATATTTGGATACTGAATGGCAGAAAGAAAGACCGCACGTAGAGTTGGAAAGCCCAGATGGCCGTAAATTTTCTTATCCGATTAAAGCTGGCAAAACTTCCATACCTCAAGATCGCAAGATCATAATGAACTTGCCGGTTAACACTAACCATACAGCACCTGGTAATAATATTGCCGGTACAGTAAATATCAACTTCGGCAACCCGGCTTTAGGCGGACCAGACCATCATCGGAGCTATAAATTAGGAAAACCACCATTACCAGAAGCTTCAGTTATTGTGAGCTATGACGGGATTCCAGGACACCTCTCTGCAGCATTTGCTCCAGCAGGAGTTGTTCAGCACCTTGAGTTCGCAAATGACTTTGCCGGTATGTGTAATTCAGGCGGCGTATGCGTTATCACTCCACGCAATGATATGCCTTTAGACTATAAACCTGAAGACAACTTAATTGCCGCAAATGGTATAGGCCATGGCGCAAGCCGCGGCTTTATAATTGTGAATGGCGCTATAGGCAGACGTTGCTTCCAGCGCGCCCAGGCTAATTTACACTGGTTCGTTAACGGAAATATGCAAATGGCTGGCGGACAATTCGAAACTGGAGGAAGCGGTGTTTGGACCCCTACAGATATTGAAGCTTGCGGAAATAGCCTTTTCCATAACTTTACTACCCCTGGCTTTATAGCTGTTCACGACCCTCATCATAAACTGAGAAACGGCCAAGTTGATTGCCACTCTCCTATTATTACATTAGACGATCTCAACTCCAAACAAACAACTAGGCCTTTTGCGAAAGCATATCTTGCAGCAACTGATATACTTTTCAGTGAAGCAACTAGATATATCAATATGGTTACGCCAGATAGGCCACCTGAACGGATAATTGCTTTACACGAAGAATTGCGTCAACAACCTGATAACTTCGTCTTCGTAGTTTCAAAAGCTGTAGGAAGAGTTTTGAAAGAAGGCAAAGTTGAAGATATCTGCGCTATGCGTAAAGCAATTGCTGATTCAAGAAGAGGAACCGGCCCTAAAGACGTGGGCACTGCTGCATTCGCAGAAGCGACTTTGGAAATGTTAAGAGCAAATCAAGTATCAATGGCTGTATCATAGGATTTTTATGTCAGAGAACACAACTCAATCAGAAGTTACCACTTTCGGTGAATCTGTAACTTTTCCATTAACTGAAAAGCAGTATAATGATCTGTCTTGTATCAAAGCCGGGATTATTCCTGATGAAGCAAACCCAGGTAAGACGAGATATGTGGGTAAAAAAGATGCTTCTGTTCACTTCGGATATGATCAACCGAGCACTGAAGCACCTTTAGAGGAGTTGTTTGATCCTTCTGTACAAATGCATCCTAACTTTGACCCTACCAAACCACTAGCAGAGCAATCTGTAGATATGGTAAGGTTAGCAGTTTATGCAGCTACTTGCGCTTGCGGAGCTAGAACTTGCACACAACAGGCTGATATGGGCTGCGAACTTTCTCGTGATCCTGAAGCCATGCATATTATTGATCGGGCAATTACGCTAAAACAAACTGAAGTTGGCGGAGAAAAACGATATAGCCTTGAGCTCCAGTTACGCTCTACTGCTAATAAGCCAGATTCAGTTGAATATGCCTATAATGTTTTTACTAAAAACTCTCGTTTTCTCATTACTGCTAATATGTGCGCAGAAACTGCTGCATGCGTAATTGGTTGCACTTTCCATAAGCCGGATATGTCAGTTCCAGCAGCTTTACGTTCGTTAATTGCCGCTGCCGACCGCCAGGGCGTATTTGAATCTACCTTTGAAGCTTTATTAAAAATGTTAGCCAGGATGGTTGGTCTTGAGCGTGAATCATTCAAAAAAATCGAGCCTTCAAAACCTGAATCCGTAGCAGTTATAGGCGGAGGCCCTGGTGGCGGCCAAGCAGTAATTAAAGTTGCGGAAATGGGATATCATGCTCATCTTTTTGATATGCAAGATGGGTTTGGCGGAGCAGCTAATACTGCAATTACAGGCGATAAACACCCTATAGCAGATTTTCGAATTTATGGCGAATATATGAAAAATGTTGGTGTAAACACTCATTATAGAACAAAGGTTGGCACTAGCTTAACTCCAGAGCAAGCAGCTGCAGGAATAACATTGATCTCTGCGGATGAAATTTTAAGAAGATATGATGCTGTTATTCTTAACCCTGGTATTTATGACAGACACCATTCGAGGAAACTTGATGGAGTTGCGGGCGAAGAAGGCCGAGGCGTTATAACCGCGGAATATTTCTTGCTGCAAACTGAAACCTACATGCAGACATATGGTGAGATACAAAAAGCTGCTTTGTTAGAGGAACGTGCCAAAGGCGCCGAATTTAATGAAACAGAGTTTAGACGCTCGCATATGCAACAATATTTTGCTCAAAATCCATTTGTATTAAGAGTCGCTGATGAATCTTATACTTTGGACGAACTTGCAGATATGGAAATTTTTGTTACCGGCGTTGGTGATACTGGCCATGACGTGGTTCGCCGCCTCATGCAATTTTTATCATTAGGTGATCCGCAGAAATTTGATACGATAATTCACTGGATGGCTCGTAAATTAGATTCTGATAATGCACGCCCATGGGGAGATAACAATTTGTGGTATCCCAATGAGCAAAAACCCACTGTGCATATGATGCGTAAATTACAGGAAGATGGTAAACCTATCACTGATGAATATTTAACCTTCATTGCTGGCTTAGAACGTGACGGACAAGGAAATCTTACCGATATCACACTTGGCACGCGAGTTATTACTAATCCAACGGCAGCAAAAATAAATCCAGACATTGTAGAATATAAAACCGGTCCGGAAAGATCTGCTAATCTATCTGCAACAGGAAAAAAACCACTTGTTATTGCCGCGACTGGTTTTGATGTTAGAAGATTTGCATCATCTGAATTAGGTCAGGCTTTTGGTGTTGTAAATAATGCCGAAGGTTTCCCTGGCCAAAACTTCCACTCTCATTACAATACAGAATATGGCTGCCTCGTTCTTCTTGGCGGCAATGTGTGCCTTGGTTCACAAGATACCGTTGAAAAGAAAGACCTGGTTGTTAACGTTATGGCTGCTTCTACTGTAGCAGCGGATCATGCCAATAGATTTCTTGAAGCAGCTAGAGGCCAAGATCCCGAACAGAGAGCAGCTATTGCTGAAGTAAATTCAGCCAATATATTGACTTCTGAAGATGTATTTAGCCCGCATATGGACAGCGGCTTTGATCTCGCAAAAATTGCTAGGGGGAGAAAAGTTGGTGGCTGCGGTTGTGCTGTTGCTAAAGCTTAACTTGATTTAGACGAAAATCTAAAAGTTAATAAGAGTAACGCTTACGCTAATCTACTTCTTCTTACCCGCAACGATGCTTTTGGAAATGAGCTCTTTGGCTTCTTCCGGGCCAACCCATTTGGAAACTTTGACCCATTTGCCAACTTCGAGATCTTTATAATGCTCGAAGAAATGCGCCATTTGCTGGCACATGATTTCTGGCAAATCTTTGTAGGATTTTACGTTGCTGTAAAACGGGTGCAGTTTATCAATCGGCACAGCGATGATTTTTTCATCATGGCCCGATTCGTCTTCCATCATGATTGCGCCGATTGGGCGGCAAGCAATTACAGCACCCGGAATAATAGGGCGGCGGCCAACAACTAACACATCTGCCGGGTCGCCATCATCAGATAGCGTATGCGGAATAAAACCGTAATTGGCAGGGTAATGCATCGATGTGTGCAAGAAGCGGTCAACGAACATTGCGCCAGATGCTTTATCAAGCTCATATTTTATCGGCTCACCACCGATTGGGATTTCGATGATTACGTTTATTTCGTGCGGCGCATTTTTGCCAGTAGGAATTTTGCTGATATCCATTTTTATACCTTAAAAAAAATTTTGAAGGAATTACATAACGGAGCGAAAATGGTTTGTAAAGCCTAGAAAACAGGCGCATTTATGCGATTTGCTGAATATTATTGCCGCTTCGGCTCTTTGATGTATCTTCTAGTTAAATAACAGAGGGTTTTAGGTTATGGCAAAACATTCACTGAAAAAAGTCGCAATCGCCGGAATGATCGGCAATGGCCTGGAATGGTATGATTATGCACTCTATGGAAATTTTGCATCGCTCATTAGCCAATTATTTTTCCCGTCTGATAGTAAGTTTGTTTCGCTGCTCATAACTTTTGGCGTTTTCGCAATTGGTTTTGTGATGAGGCCACTCGGCGCAATTTTGTTTGGTTATGTTGGTGATAAATATGGCCGCAAGACCTCGCTGGCATTTTCAATTTTGATGATGGCAATTCCGACTTCTTTCATCGGTTTGCTGCCAACCTATTCGCAAATTGGCATTGCTGCGCCGATTCTCTTGACGCTTATCCGCCTGATGCAAGGTTTGGCGCTTGGCGGGGAATTTAGTGGCTCTATTACTTATGTAGTTGAACATGCGCCTGCTAAAAACCGAGTTTTTGTGGGAAGTTTATCGGTGATAAGCCTAGTGATGGGAATGTTGCTGGGCTCAGCAATTGCCACACTATTCGCCAATATTTTAGATAAAGAAAGTTTGGAAAGCTGGGGCTGGCGCGTGCCATTTATTCTCGGGTTTTTTATTGGAATTATTGGTTTGTATATCCGCTCAGCGCTTGATGAAAGCCCGGAATATGAGAATGCGAAACAGTTCAAACAGCTGGCGAATAAGCCGATTCGTGAATTGTTCAGCAAACATAAGGGCGGAATTATCTTGGCAAGCGGGCTTTATATGGCGGTGACGATTCCGTTTTATATGCTCTCGGTTTTCATGATTAGTTTCATGACGAAATTTTTGGGCTTTAGTTTAAGCGAAGCGATGACAATCAACAGCGTAAGTATGGTGACATTGCTGATTTTTCTACCAATCTCAGCCAAGCTTGCTGATAGATATGGCGTAAAATCAGTTCTACTGATTTCACTTTTAATGCTTGGTGTTTCAGCATTCCCGGCATTTTGGCTGATTACGCAAAAAGTTTTCATGCTTTCATTGCTCGGCCAGGTGTTTTTTGCAGGTGTATTATCATTTTACATTGCGCCAATCCCAACTGTACTGGTTGATATTTTCCCCACTAAAGTGCGTTATACGGGAATGGCAGTTGCCTGCAATTTATGTGCGGCATTATTCGGTGGCACGGCGCCAATTGTCGCTACCAAAATATTGCAAAAAACCGGGGATAATATGATGCTGGCAAGTTACATAGTTTTCAGCACGATTATCTCATTGATTTCATTATATTATTTGCGCGGCAAAAAAAAGTGATTTAAGAGCCTGTTAGGCAATAATTTCCCTTGGTTAAAGAAAACAATTTGCATAAAAGTTTATTAACTTTGATTTAATACTTTAGGCATATTCTAATAATATACGGGGAAATTATGAGGCTTTATGCAGTTTGAATGCTTTACAATTGATGATGTAGCCAATCTAAAAGAGAATCCTAGTGAAGACACAAAACTAGAGCTGATTCGCAAGCTACATCACAATTTTGGCCTTGAAAAACTCTCTCCTAATGAAAAAACCATAGCTGAAGAAATTATTCGCTGCTTAGCCGGAGATATCTCAGTACGCATTCGCCAAAGCATTGCTGTAAAATTCTGCGATAATGTCGCAATTCCGCACGAAGTCGCCGTAAAACTAGCCAATGATATGGAAGATATCGTCGCCATTCCTATCATTCAAAACAGCAGTTTATTAAGAGAAGCTGATATCATAAACATTATCAAAAAAGGTTCAGTAACCCGCCAAAAAGCTGTGGCAAGCCGTGAAAACCTTACTGATAACCTATGCGCTTATCTTATTTATGAAGCATCACCAGAAGCAGTAGAAGTTTTGGTGAACAATAAAAAAGCCCCGCTTTCAGAAAACAACTGTGAAATTCTTATTCGCAATCATTCGAAAAATAACATGATTATGCGTTCAATGATTGCTAATAAGAAAATCTCTCTAGAACAGGCTCATAACTTGTTATCCGGTGTTTCTGAAGATTTACAGAAAATGCTAATTGTCGAATATAACATCCCAAGCACAGTTATTAATAACCTTGTGCATGATTCAAAAGAATGGATGATTTTGAACCTCATTATCGGCCATGCTGAAAAACACTCAAGTTCGCTGCCACTTCGCCATATAATTGATAAATTACACAATGATGGCGAGCTTTCGTTCTCGATATTGGTTAAAGCTTTAAGCCTTGGTGATTTGGCCTTCTTTGAAGCGGCATTGGCCAAACTAGCAAACATTCCTTATGAAAATGTTCACAAATTATTGTGGGAAAAAGCCGGCGATGCTGGGTTTCATGCGCTTTATCAAAAATGTGGTTTGCCGGAATCAATGTCTAATGCGATCTATACTTTCATGAATATCGTAAAAGAAGAAAAATCTATGGTTGATATGCAACCTAAAAGCGTTGGCAAAATACAGCATACGATATTAAACAACCTCTCTCGCACCGCTAATAGCAACACTGTGCCAAACCTTGATTACCTTGTAACGATTGTTGCTTACAATTTGAAAAAATCCAACCTTCTCTAAAACTTGATTGGCACGCTTCTGTCAGCAAAATACTTAATGAAAGATTAAGATTTTTGTGATATGATGAGCTCTATGGGAGTCTCGCTAACCAGAAATGATGTGTTCGAGTTGCTCAACAGCCATGATAATCTTCATAAGATGGCCGTGACCAAGAAGATTTGCCACGGATTTAATTATAAATTATACGCACAAGATGAGCTGGAAATTGCCATAGAAATCTTGCGCATACTCTCCGAAAAGGCTGAAACAAATATTCGCGCCACACTTTCAGAAGCATTAAAATTATCTGATGACCTGCCCCATGATATTGCACTGACATTAGCCAAAGATGTGGAAGAAGTGGCAATTCCGATGCTGCAATTTTCAGGCGTGCTAACCGATAGCGATTTGCTTGATGTAATTTACAGCGCCGATGTGCAAAAATTAATTGCTATAACAAGGCGGGAAAAACTCTCGCATATTGTTGCAAAAGGCTTGGTGGAAAAAGATATTGAAGAAGTAACCGAGAGCCTTCTAGAAAACCGAGAATTTATAAATAACAAAGATGAGTTTGAACTCTTTATTGAGAGTTGCGCTGATAATGAAATTGTCATGAAGCGGATAATTGAGCGCGCCAGCTTGCCAACAACGCTTAGTGAAAAATTGCTCGTGGAAGTTTCTGGCAATATTTTACAGCAGATCAGGGCGAAATATAACATTACGCCAGCTAAGCTTAATAAATATGTCAGCCACAGCTTGGAAATTTCGACGCTTTCAGTGATTGACCACAAATCTCGCAATGAGGAAATTGATTATCTGGTAAGCCATTTGTTCAATTATGGGCGTTTAACTCCATCGCTGGTTTTAAGCGCAGCATGTATGGGCCGTAAAAGATTTTTTATTAGCGCAATTGCCAGACGTGCAGGAATTCCTAAGGCAAACGCCATAATGCTGATTGAAAAAGGCGGCCAGGATGGGTTACATGCATTGCTCAGAAAAGCTGGAATTCCGGCGAAATTATTTGAAGTGGTTGAGCTGGTGCTGCATTTGATTGATGAAAAGAAAAAGCAAGAGCCAGATGTTGAAGCAAAAGATTTTTGCGCATGGCTGGCAGAAAAGCTGGAAAACTTCGCAAGCAAGAAGAGCGTGGAATATATCAGCTATATGATTGCGATTGCCAAGCAGAGCCAAAAGATGGACATGGTGGATATTTATTAATTTATAATTGTTCCCCTTCGCGGCTCATGGCCTGGCTCGCCTACTGGCTCGCATTCCACAGAAGAAATATTACAAACCGAATTTTTTGCGGACTTCGGCTGCCGTTAGAGGCTTAGTGCTGCTGGTTTCAACAAATTGTTTAACGAGAGCTGCGTTTGATGGCGCAGTGGATTGATCGACGAACAAATGGTTGTTCTCAAAGCCAATCCGCGCGTTACCGCCGTTTTTAACTGCATAGCTGACGCAGGCATTTTCATTGCCGCCGAATGCGCAAATGGCCCAGTTGAGATCAATTTTTAATTCCTTCAAAGTTTCAAGCCATGGATCAAGATCTTTTGGCTCAGCATAATTGCCAACTGTTGATACTGCCATTTTTTTACCAAGCACAAACAACACAAAATTATCACCTTCAGGAATTATGCGCTGTTCTTTAAGATCAGCAAAATATTTGAGTTCATCCGTGCTGTATAAAATATATTGCGCGAAGATTTTGTTTTCTTTTACCCAGGCGAAGAATTCTTCTGCTTCAACTTCATAATCAGGGCGTGGAATAAATTCACGAAGCGCCATTGAAACAGCTTCTGGCTTTAGCTTTTTGACCATTTCCATCTGTTGCTGCGGCTCATAAATTCCACAAGATTCTGATGTAGCCTGGATGATTATTTTATCACCGCAGGTTTTGCGAATTGCGTCAATCGTACGGCGGTAAGTATCAACATCGAGCGTGTGGCCTTGATTAGCATCACGGATGTGGAGGTGGAACATGCTAGCGCCCTGCTCCACACAGTTTTTGGCTTCAATAGCGAGTTCATCCGGCCATAGCGGAATTTGCGGCAGATTTTCTTTGGTTTTGCGCGCACCATTTGGCGCAACGATAATGATTGGCTGATTGTTCATTTAATTCCCAAATATTTTGCCAAGCTTTTTGTTGATCTTATGATCAATTTTTTGCGCTGGCGTTTGTGGCTGGCTTTGTATTGCCGCCTGATTATTAGCAGGTGCAGTTCCCGGCGCAACTATATTATTGCCAACATCATTAGCGCCGCAGCCAGCAGTTTCTGATGAGCCTTTGTTTTTAGAAACGCCAAGGCCCATGAGCAGGGTTTTGCTCAAATTCTCAACTGCCGCTTTTGGTTCAGGATAATATGAGAGGTCATTGAATGGGCCATGCACAGCAACTGGAACGGCCAAGTTCATCAAACCGGTGGATTTTGCTTGCGGGGTAATGACAAGATCAAGCGATGAGTCTGAAAGCCTGATTGTGCCGGTGCCGGTGAGAGCTGCATATTGGCTATCAACGCTAAATGCCTGGAATGTGCCAATGCCGTTTGACCAGTTGATATTAGCAACCATGCAATTAACAGGCGTGTTTTTTGATGAGCCACCACCAGTTAAAAGTGATGATAGTTCAGCAACTGAACCAGTTGGGATGCGGCCAAGATATTCACCTTTTTGCATATTGATTTTGCTAGTGCCTTGCAGCGAATTTTTAAGCGCGGCAACAGAATCACCCGTCCCGCTTAAATTGACATCAACTGTGGTTTCGCCATTTTTAAAATCAGTAATTCCGGCAGTTTCAGAAAGGATTTTTTCCATCGATAATCCACGGCCAGCAAGGTTTATCGCAGCACCAGTTTGCGCGGCGCGAAGTGATGAAGTTATTGTGCCGCCAGCAAAATTGGCTTTGAGCGGATTTGCAGTTAGCACACCATCTTTAATTTGCACAGGCGCGGAAATTTGCTGAACTACAATGTCGCCAGATTTTAAAGTAGCGATATTGATGTGGAAATCAGCATCTACAGAATCTAGCCCAGCGAGTGGCAATTTGTTGTTTTCTGAGGAAGATGATGATGATGCTGATTTTGATTCACTCTCTGGCGCTGCTGCAGATTTAGTTTTTGCAGTTGAGCTTAAATCTAATTGGTCAGATTCCAGATCAGCTTTCACATAGGGTTTTTTGCCATTGAGATCAACACTGGCATTGCCAGTTAGTTTAATATTATTGCTCTCAAATTTTATTGAATTGAGATCAATCTTTTTGGCACTCGCAAGTTGTGAGAGCGGAGAAGTGTCAATGCTGAGTTTAAGTGGTGTGCCGTTAGCATCCCCTTCAAAATCCAGGCCCATTTTATCTTGGCGTGGAGCAAATTTGAGAGATTTGATACTGATCACAGTTGGCGCTCCGCCCTGTTTAACTGATAATACTGAATTGGTGATTGAAAGTGATGAAACATCAAAGCTCATTTGTTTTTTATCGCCTTGGTTTTTCACTTCATTATTTTTTTGCTGAACTTTTTGTGCTTGCTCATCAAGGCTGAAATTCCAGGTATCGCCTTTTTTCTCGAGTAAAATATCAGCACCATCAATATCAAGCTTGCTGACAATTACTTCACCACCCAAAAGCGGCAGAAGTTTCATCTGGATATCGAATTTACCGATTTTGGCAAGTTCAGGGCGGCTACCCCATGATGCATTGCCGAAGCTGACTTTTTCAGCGCGGATGGATGGGCTTAAAGAGATGATTGGTGAAAGATCGCCATCTATTGTTAGTTTGCGCCCGGTAGCTTGGGTTAATTGCTGCTCAACGAAAGCTTTGTTGACGATACGGCTAGCGGCAAAACCAGCGATTACAAAGAGGAGAATAATTGCGATTACAGCAATTCCGAGGCGTTTTAAGAGTTTCATAGGCGCTACCTTTTTATTTTGGAGAGTAAGGGTAGCAAAAATAAGTGGAATGGCAATACGAAAAGGCGGGGCCAAAATCCGTAATTTAAAAATATAGGGGATATTTATGAATTATCGGATTTTGGCAGTTGCGGCAATTCCCGCCGTTTGCGCCGCAAATTTGTTGTGAATTAAATACTTAAAAAATTTAAGAGTGTTTCCACCAGTTATGTTCATTGATCGAATAGATCGGCTGATAATAAGCGATTTGCGAATCTGCCATAACATTCGGGTTTTGGTTATCGAGCACATAGTTTGTGCCGTTTTCATTGATTACCAGAATGGCATGAAGTTCGTTTTTGCGCGTATCTTTTAAAACCACGATGCGCATATCTTCATCATTAAAGCCCAATTGTTTTAAGCTGTAATATTTTGCAATTGCATAATCTTCGCAATCACCATAGCCTTTAGCGAGGACTTCGGTTGGGCTGGTCCAATAATCGGTAACGCCCCATACGTCGATATCTTCAGCATAGATGATTGATTTGTTCATATAATCATTAACTGCGGCGATTTTTTGCTCGCGGGTTAAACCCATAGCGCCGATTTTAGCAATATCCGCATGCCATTTTTGGGTGATAGGGCCATTGACGATTTCGTCCATTTCGGCCTTTTTAACGACCTCTTTCCATTTTTTGAAGTCATGGATATCATCATATTTAGCTTCACCGTGGCCGAACATATCGGCATTGGCATTGCTGGCTAAAAATGATATACTAACTGCTAATAACGCACATTTAACTAACTTAAAGTCTACTTTTAACATATTCACTCCCCTAAGTGATCAGTTAACCCTTAAGTTAAATTGTATTAGTTATTTCCTTATTTACGTTTAAGGTTTGGCAATATTTACTTAAAGTTTTAACCAATTCGCTAAAATCTAGTAATGCAAATTAACCGATTAACCTTTTGTATTTCATATATAATTGTGAAAAATGGTTAATTTTGCCGCTTTACGGACAGAAAAATAATTTATAAAAATGCAAATAATATTATTTTTTATTATCCAGTAATGGCGAATTTATCCCGGGTTTGCATTATAGAGCTGTTTCGGCTATGAAAGTTGTTCGTTCCGAGATAATTCAGTTCTATTAACTGCTAACGGGTTGTAAAATAATGAAATTCCACCGCTTTTTCCAAAAAAAGACTATTGTTTCTATTGAAAATGAATCAAATTCCGGCGTTTTAAAGCGCACATTAGGCCCGTGGAACTTAATTAGCTTAGGTATTGGCTGTATCATCGGCACGGGGATTTTCGTGCTGACTGGCCAGGAAGCCGCCATTCACGCCGGCCCAGCAATCGTTATTTCATTTATCTTTGCAGGTTTGGCCTCATGTTTTGCCGCTCTTTGTTATGCGGAACTGGCTTCTGTCCTACCGGTTTCGGGCAGTGCATATACATATGCCTACGCATCACTGGGTGAGATTTTTGCATGGATCATGGGCTGGCTATTGATTTTGGAATATGGCGCGGCATCTTCGACGGTTGCGGTTGGCTGGTCAGGTTATGTGGTGAGTTTTTTGCATAATATCGGCGTTACAATTCCGCCAGAATATACGAAAGCGCATGGCGAAATTATAAAACTGGTTGATGGAACAACGGTGACTGGAATTTTCAATGTTCCAGCGGCACTTGGAGTTTTGGCGGTTTCGGCATTATTAGTGAAAGGTGTGAAGGAATCAGCCAATGTAAATAATTTTATCGTGTTCATAAAATTGGCGGTGATTCTTTCGTTCATTGGAATTGGCGCGTTTTATGTGCATCCGTCAAACTGGCATCCGTTTATTCCGGATAATACTGGCACGGATGGTGAATATGGTTATAGCGGCGTGTTGAAAGCGGCCGGGGTTATATTCTTTGCCTATATTGGGTTTGAGGCGGTTTCAACTGCTGCGCAGGAATCAAAATCACCACAAAAAGATATTCCAATTGGGATTTTGGGTTCGCTCACAATTTGTACGATTTTGTATATATTAGTCTCGCTAGTTTTGACCGGAATCATGTCATATAAAGACTTAAATGTGCCAGATCCGATTGCGGTAGCAGTTGACCATATCGGCCTGCCGTGGTTTTCGATCATGGTGAAAATTGGCGCGATCATGGGGTTGTCATCAGTAATGCTGGTATTGGTTTATGGGCAGACGCGGATATTTTTTGCGATGTCGCGCGATGGGCTAATCCCTAGCCTTTTCTGCAAAGTGCATCCGAAATTGCAGACGCCTTATATTAATACGATTATCGTTGGGCTGATTGTGGCATTTGCAGCGGGAATGTTGCCGCTTAGTGATTTAAGCCATGTGGTGAGCGTTGGAACCTTACTGGCGTTTTCGATCATATGTTTTAGCGTGATGTATTTGCGCTGGAAAGAACCGCATGTAAAACGCCCGTTCAAAGTGCCGTTGTATCCGGTGGTGCCTTATTTAGGAATTGCTTCATGCCTTTATTTGATTTCAGGTATTTATGAAACGATCTGGAATTTGAAATATTACTTTATCGCAGGATTGGTGATTTATTTGAGCTATGGGCAATTTAAGAGCAAACTTACTGTGGAAGGCCCATCGCAGGCTGATGACATCCCAGAAAAGGTGATAAAGAAGCGGAAATAATAATCGCCCCCATGCGGGCCTTCTGGCCCTCCGATGGGCATTGCTGAAGGCTCGCTCGGCTCCTGCCTCGCACCTTATTTATAGAAAAATATACTCCAATAAAAATTCCGCTTGCATTGTTTGCGGTTTTTCATAATATCCGGGTCCTGCTGTCAAAAGCAGCGTTTAAATAGGATGCGGGAGTAGCTCAGGGGTAGAGTGCAACCTTGCCAAGGTTGATGTCGAGGGTTCAAATCCCTTCTCCCGCTCCAGTTTTTCAATGCAAAGCTGCCATTTGGCAGCTTTTTCATTAATCTGGATGTTTAAAGTTGAATTTTAGCACAGAATATGCTATAAGGTTGCCAGGCAAATTTTGGGGTTAAGCATATGAAATTTCTCATAGCTTTGGTTATAATTGTAGCGATTGGCTATTCAGCTACTGTGTTAGCTAGTGGCAATACGCAAATAGCAAAGCTTGATTCACTTACCCCTACCAGCGGTAAAATTTACACGCATATCATACCTAGTTCAGTAGTTTCACAAGCTAAGGATTTAACCACCGCAGATTCGCCAGCTTCTGCCAAATCTATTGCTCTTGCCTGCCGTAGTGAAGCTGATAAAGCTATAGGAAACGGTTCAACTGCAGCTGCATCGCAAGGTATTTATTATGATTGCCTGCAGAATAAATTAGATATGAACTAGAGCGTGAACAACCTCATAAAAATTTTTGTTTTTATTGCTTTTGTTTCTTTTGCCTGGCCAGCAGTTGCGGCAGATTATAATGATCCAAATTATCAATATGATAACTCGCAAGCCCAGCCCGCGACAAATTCGGACAATTTGGAGCGCAGCAACGCGCCTTCCAGCGGCGGAAATTCGCCAAATTACCAGAAATCACTAGATTGCCAGGCTAAGGCACAAGTTGACGAAAAAGGCCGCAGCAATGCCGCCCAACAGGATGATTATTATGATTGTCTGAAAAACCGGCTTAATTCAGACTAACATAAACACTAAAAACTCTTGCCAACCGGGCATGAATATGGCATTTCTTTATTAACCGACGGTGCCAACCACCTTTTTTGAGCGCCGTTTTTTTATGAGATTTTTTACGAAATGAATATAACAATTATCGGCACACAATGGGGAGATGAAGGCAAAGGCAAAGTGGTTGATTTGCTGGCCGAATCTGCTGATGTTATCGTTCGATTCCAGGGCGGGCATAATGCCGGGCATACGCTGGTTATTAATGGTGTAGTTTATAAATTGAGCCTGCTGCCAAGCGGAATTGTGCGGCCAGGGAAGATTTCGGTTATCGGCAATGGTGTGGTGATTGACCCTGAGCACTTGATTAAAGAGATGGGTCAGCTTGCTGAGAAAGGTATAAAAATTAATCCAGATAATTTGTATATTGCGGATAATTGCTGTTTGATTCTGCCGCTGCATTCTGAGCTGGATCGGGCGTTGGAAGAAGCTAAAGGTGTAAATAAAATTGGCACGACTGGCCGCGGCATTGGGCCGGCTTATGAAGATAAAGTTGCGCGCCGGGCGATTCGTGTTTCTGATTTGAAAAACCCAGAATATTTGAAAGAGCGTTTAGAGAATTTGCTCGTTTATCACAATGCGCTCCGCCGCGGACTTGGCCAACCGGAAATTAAATTGAATGATGTCTTAAAGTTTTTGACTGATCTTGCGCCAAAAATTACGCCATTTATCAAACCAGTTTGGTATGAGCTGGATAAATTGCAAACAGCCGGCAAAAAGATTTTGTTCGAAGGCGCGCAAGGCACGCTGCTTGATGTTGACCATGGAACTTATCCGTTTGTAACATCATCAAACACAATTGCTGCACAGGCGCAGGCTGGCTGTGGATTGGGATATACAAAAAGTTATAAACTCGGCATCACTAAAGCTTATACAACACGGGTTGGCAGTGGACCGTTTCCAACAGAATTGGAAAATGAAATTGGTCAACACATTCAAAAGAAAGGCCACGAGTTTGGTACGGTCACTTCGCGCATTCGCCGTTGTGGATGGTTTGATGCAGTGCTGGTGCGCCAGGCTTGCAAGCTGAATGGCATTGATGGCATTGCGCTGATGAAACTCGATGTTTTGGAAGAATTGGATTCATTGAAAATTTGCGTCGGTTATGAGTTGGATGGCAAAAAGTTTGATTATTTCCCTGCCTGCCCGCAAGCGCAAACTCGCATTAAACCGATTTATGAAGAAATTGCGGGATGGAAATCCACTACCGCTGGCGTGCGGAAATTTGATGATCTGCCGGTGAATGCGCAGAAATATGTAAAACGGTTAGAAGAATTGGTCGGTGTGAAAATCGCGCTTATCTCTACCAGTCCGGAACGGGATGACTCTATTATTCTTGATAACAAGCTATGAGCTTAAAGCTATCTACGCTTGTTCTGTTTGCCATTGCGGCGACATATATAATTTTAATGGCCGCCACCGAAATTTCACGCGTTTCCAGTTACGCATCTGAGAAAAACTCCTGCCCTTTGGAGAAAGTTTCCTTTATAGAAAGGACGAGTAAAGGCAGACAAGAATATATAGATTTAAATGTTTGCGGAAAAAGATGTAGGTATTACTCAGCCGGTGTAATTCCTGTAAGTTTGCTTTCTGGTGAAAATATTAATGCTTGTAGTAAGTAGAATAACTCAATTGTTTTGGAGAAGTTGAAATAGCTATCTAAATTGCGGCGTGGCTGGTTTTATATTCTGCACCTCGGATGCAGGGAATTTGATTGTATCGACATTATTCGGATCATAATTACCTAAGGAAATTTTTAGCTTCTTGCTCAAATCATCATTCAGATTTATGGATTTGCATAAATCTGGAGATTCTGGCAGCTCAACAGGAGCATTTCTGAATTCTGTTTTTTCTGATGGTTTAATATCCGGACAATTTTGAGTTGGTGGCTCAGTTTTGGCCGTATGTATAATATCCATTATACCGTGGTAAAGCGTAACGGTTGTTGCACCGCGAATTTGCTCACCCTCCGGTCTATCTTTATAGAAAAAATGGTTATACAGGCGCGAGGCACCTTCTGATAATGCCTCGGAGGCAATGAAGGATGCGCCGGGATATGGAACTAATGCGCCAATTGCGCCGCCTTGGGCAACGACAAAATTACCGATGCCGCGTTTAGGATCTCCTTCCCAAAGCCCTTTGCCAAGACCATAGAGTCCATAGCATTCTTCAACTACGGCACCTAATACCGGCACTGCTTTGCCGGCCATGCGCGGTGAAAGTTTTAAACCTGTTTCCGCCAGCTTTTCTGCGACTTGTTTTATTACCGGGAGTTTGCTGGCTTTTGCCGCAGCCTCACCAAAGCTTGGTGTTAACTCAATAATTTTTTCGCCAATGTTACCGGCGACTGTTTTTACTCCCGGAAGTTTGGCGAATTGTTCAACTACTGCTTCGCGGGTAGATTTGAAAGCTCCCATTGTAATAAGGCCGATTTGACCAAGCTTGCTGGCACCGGCGGCTTTATCGCCTTTTTGGAAATCTTGCAGGCTTTCGGCGCCAAGCACTGTGATTGATGCAGCAGCAATAACCGTCCCTGTAACACCACGGCCCATTTTTGCATTGCGGTCGCCGCCAGTAGGAGCGATAACTTCGCCAAATTTTGCCTGGCTGGCAGAGATGAATTTTTCGCTCTGGGCAACTAGTTGAGTTGAGTAAGATTCGGCGCTTTTTAGAAAGGAAGTGAACAGACCATTGCGCACCACTTCAACCTTGATTTCTGGTGAGTTTGCTTGCGGTTCAGCGCTATCTGCCATTAGTGTTGTATAGCATGCCAATGTTACCTCAATATGACATTTGCCTGAAATATGGGGCTAAAACCTCTTGCTACTGGCCGAATTTTAAATAAACTGACTCTATGATTTTAAACGGAAAAATTGTTACCGTCTTTGGCGGCTCTGGGTTTATTGGCAAATATGTCGTGCGCGAGCTGGCGCTGGCAGGTTATACAATTAAGGTTGTTAGCCGTAACCCGGAAGATGCAAAAGTTTTACGCCCTGAAGGTTTTGTAGGCCAAATTGTGCCAGTTAAAGGCAATTTGCGCGATTCTGAGAGATTGGCAGAACTGGTTGAAGGTTCTTATGCAGTGGTGAATTTGGTTGGTGTTTTATATCAATCTGGCCGCCAAAAATTTGATGCTTTGCATGCCCAAGGGGCAGAACGTTTGGCAAAAGCCGCCAAAGAAATGGATGTCAAAAAGTTCGTACATATTTCAGCAATCGTTGATCCGGAATCAAAATCAAAATATGCGAAAAGTAAAATAAATGGCGAAAAAGCTGTAATGGCCGCCTTCCCTGAGGCTTATATAATGAAGCCGAGCGTAGTGTTTGGGCCGGAAGATAACTTCTTCAATTTCTTTGCTAGACTTAGCAGTTTAGTACCGTTTTTGCCGTTGATTGGTGGCGGCAAAACCAAAATGCAACCAGTTTATGTTGGCGATATCGGCACAGCAGTTAAAAAGGTTGTTGATGAAGAATTTAAAGCGGGAGCTTATCAGCTCGGTGGGCCAGAAGTTCTGACATTTAAAGAAATTTTACAACGCGTATTGGAATATACTGGCAGAAAACGCCTGCTGTTGAATTTGCCATTCACAGCCGCCCGCTTTGGTGCACTCTTTTCACCAAATTTTATTCTGACCGCTGATCAGGTGAAACTTTTAAAGCACGATAACATCGTGACTTCGCGCACAAAAACTTTGAGCGAATTAGAAATTCAGCCAACTGCTATTGATAGCGTGGTGCCAAAATATCTGGCGCGTTTTCAGCGCAATGTTCCAAAATTACTGGAAGAATAATTAAATTTATTGATCTTGGTTATTTGAATAAGCAGCAAGAGTTGCGTGCGGCTTGTTTGGCTGGTTATTAGATTGCCCACTATTTGCCTCAGCAAGAAGAGATTTTGCCCTTTCCTCATCTTTCTGAACGCCGAAACCATAATGATAAAAACCTGCTAGGTTAAATTCCGCTTCATGATCACCATGTTCTGCCGCTTTTGAGAAATATTGGAATGATTTTGAATAATCCACTTTGCCAGTAAGGCCATCGCGATAAATTTTACCGAGCACAACTTCTGCATGGATATCATCTTGCGTGGCGGCTTTTTCATACCAATTAATTGCTTCGGGAATGCTTTTATCAGTGCCCTGCCCCTGCATATACATATTGGCCAGGTTCACCTGCCCATGCACATCACCGTTTTGTGCTGATTTTTTTGTCCACTCAAAAGCTTTGCCAACATCTTTCTCAACGCCGTTGCCGTAATTATATGAAACGCCAAGGTTAAATTGCGCACGCGCATCGCCAGATTCGGCCAACGGAATAAGCTGGGTTTTAACAACGGAATAATCACCGCTTTTAAGCTTTTGCGAGATATCATCCATTTCACTTGCATGGGCTACCGATGTTATAGCCAAAGCTAAAACAGCTGTGCTCAGAAGCGTTATTCTAATATTGCGTGGCATATAGTTATTTTTAGCAAAAAACTGCAAGTCTAGGAAATGAAAGTTTTATTACAAAAAATATCAGGAATAATCCAGCTATTTAGAAGACGGGCAATAGAATTTTAGCATTACCTTAGTTCCTTTGCCGACTTCGCTCATCATTTCGATGCTGCCGCCATGCAATTCAACCAGTTTTTTGGTAAGTGGTAGACCAAGACCCGTGCCTTCATATTTGCGGTTAAAGCCGCCATCAAGCTGGACAAAGCTCTTGAATGCAAGATCAATATCGTTTTTGCTCATGCCGATACCGCTATCTTCAACCGTAATGCTAAATACGTTTTCGTTGCGGGTATTGAGGCGAACTGACGCGCTAATGCGGATTTTACCACCACGATTGGTGAATTTCACCGAGTTGGAAAGGAGATTTAGCATGATGCGTTTAAACATGGTGCGGTCAACCACGAGATTTGGCAATTCTTCGGGAACATCAATTTGGACGGCAATTCCGCTTTCTTCGGCGCGCTTGGCAATAAACACAACGCATTCCTGAACACTTTTCTTAATGCTAATTTCGCGTAAAACCGGCTCTAATTTGCCGGCCTCTGCTTTGGAAAGATCCAAGATATCATTGATAATGTGAAGCAGATGCTCGCCGGATTCATTGATATCTTTGGAATATTCAACATATTTGGTGTTTTCAATTGGGCCAAGAAGCTCTTTCTGAATAATATCAGAAAAGCCGATAATGGCATTTAATGGCGTGCGAAGTTCGTGCGAAATATTAGCGAGAAATTGCGACTTGGCTCGGTTGGCACTTTCCGCCAATTCTTTTGATTGAACGAGTTCTTGGTTTTTACGAAGCAAGAGTTGGCGGCGGTCTTCAACCTCATTTAACATGTTGTTAAAGGCGTCGATCAAAATACTTATTTCATTGCGCTTAATATCTTCGCCAGAAAGGAAGTTTTCGGCACGAATTGAATAATCACGTTCGGCAGAAACTTTATGAGTAGTATTCACAAGGCGTTGGATTGGCTCCGAAATAGAACGCTGGAGCATTTGCGCGAGGAAATATGAAATTGTAATAACCGCAATGGCGATTAATGATGCGACCAATAATTGAATTCGGAAGAATTCGTGGATCTGTTGGAGGTCATTCTCAACATATATGTAACCTACCCTATCGCCATTCTGGGCAAGGATTGGCTTATATGATTTTAGGTGGTTATCATCAAAGAATGTATTACCAAGTTGGTTAGCACCTTGCTGAGCAACAACTTCTTGCAGGGTTGGGCAAGTTTCTTTTTTATCTGATTCGTGATGCGCCATTAAATAATCAGGCGTTAATCCATCTTTTGGTGATTTGTAAACGCAGGCGATAATTTCATCTTTGGAACTTGAGGCAGGAAGAATCGCGTTGATTTTCTCAATATCGCCACTTTGCGCGAAATCTACATAACCTGCCAAACCGGTGCCGCGAATTTTTGTAGAGAGGTCTAAGTCAGAGGCCATCTTCTGGCGCATGTTGACAATTCCATAGCCAGTTATCGCCAAAGTTGTGAGAATAACGCAAATTGCGCTTATAGAGAGAATTATAAGCAACAATCGTCCTTTCAGTGATTTTCTTTTCAAAATTATCACTTGATCACCTCTTTTGCCGACTGAAGAGCTTCCGTCGCTATTTTGAGGTTGCTCTCGGTTGCTGCTTTTGTGCTGACTTTGAATGTTACGTTACCAGTACTTGTTGGCACGCCGCCGGTTTCGCCGGAGTCGCTAAAATTGAATTCTATAATGCCGCCGTCATTGGCAAAACCATCAATTGGCGCAACAGTTAAAACTGAATGTTTTTTTGCTTCAGCGATTATGGTCTTAGAATCACTCCTGCCATGCGAAACATAAGCTATGTTGCAACTGCCTATTTCTTCAAGCGCGGCATCTGTTTTGATATTTATTTTGAGTTTATCAGCAATTTTGGCGCTGACATTTTCCATCGATTTTACGAAGGCTGGGCTATTGCCGAATACGCAAACCTGAACTGATTTTACATTATCTTTAAGCGTTATCTGCGGCCATTCGACGTAAGAATAGGCAAATTTATAGATGATGACGGCCTGTGAATCATAATCAGTAACGCTGGCAGCACTGGCTGTTGCAGATGCTGGGGCATTGGCCGCTATAGCCGTATTTACTACCAGCAGAAAGGCGAAAGATAATCTGCCGATTTTATGCCGCATGTTATTTAACATCTAGAACCTGAATGTAACCTTACCGAATACTGAACGTGGAATTTCTGCCGGAATACTATATGGCGCTGAACCAAATTCCTGATGCATATCATGCAAAAGGTTTTCGCCAGATAACATTAACTCAATACCTTTAGCGGGCTTATAAATAACGTTGGCATCAAGGCTGGCATAGCCATCAACGCCATGGGTATCAGTAATTGCCGCGCTGGCAATTTTTGACATATAATAGACCGAGTTATTGAATTCCCATTCACTGCTAATGTCATAATGCGAGCGGATGTTGAACATATTATGCGGTGAAGTGTCCTTATCAGCATCCAAGCTATTTGTAGCAGGTTCATCATTTTTCAAATGCGGATCAAGATAGCTGTAACTGCCAGTCAAGCTCCAATCTCTAAACACTTGCCAATTCGATGAAACTTCAAAACCGCGAGTGATACCTTGAGCGTTATTTTGGATATCTAAAATAAATGGATTAGAAGTTGCCGCAAATGTGCGGAGGCTATCATAATCATTGATGAATGTCGTCACATCCACTGAAAAAGTTTTAGTCAGCTGGTTTCTGTAACCAAGTTCATAAGCTATGAGTTTTTCAGATGTAACATCATCATTGCCCTGATATGAAGCCACACCAAATGCCGAGCCGACAATGGCCTGAGTGATGGTTCTTTCGGCAATGCTAGGCGTGCGGACGGCGCGAGTTACAGCACCCCACACGGTTTGAGTTTGAGTTGGAAGCCAGGTTACGCGTGCGTTTGGCTCAAACTCAACGCCAGAAAAACTGTTATGCTCGATTTTTGAACCGAGAGTTAAATAAAGCTCATCAGGAACGATCTGGATTTTATCTTGTGCAAAACCACTGAAGAGATTGGTTTGCATATTATCCCTGTCATAGCTGGCATCAACCGCGCTATCAAGGCTGGCAAGTACGCCACGATAACCCAAACCCCACATGAATTGGTGGTTTTCAGAAAGGTTTATGTTGTGCTGTGCGTCAAGATCTACAGTGCTGATTTTATAGCCGAAAGTATTAGCATCACGGCCTGTGAAATCATAGTAAGCCTGCAATTGCACATCGGAACCGTTATCAAGTTTTTTATCATATTTGCCAATAACGTTGCCGCCGAACATATCATGCACTTGCGTGCCATCGATAGAGCCTTGCGCATTAGTTGCCGGAAGCATGGTGAATGGTAGTTCGCGATCGCCCTTATAAACATCACTCGATACTGTATAATTAGCATTGCCCATTTTATCGCCGCCGTCATAACGGAAACCGCCGCGAGTCATATCATAAGCATCGAAAGTGCTATGGCTGCTTTCGGTTTTTGAATCACCCTGTTCGTAATTGTTTATATAAGTGCGATAAGTGTCAGTATCGCTTATGCGGCCTCCGTAACGGTATAAACCGCTGAATTTGTCATAATTACCACCGCCTACAGATGCGAGGTTACCTTGCGTATCTTTTGAATTTTTAGTGATGATGTTGATAACGCCGTTTACTGCGTTGGCACCATAAAGAGTTGAGCCTGGGCCGCGAATTACTTCGATGCGTTCGATATCTTCAAGCGGAGTGCTTTGTTCTTCCCAGAGAACTCCGGAGAAAAGCGGGTTATAAATTGAACGGCCATCGATTAAAACCAAAAGCTTATTGCCAAATGGCTGCGCATTACCGCGAGCAGTAATTGCCCACCAACCGGAATTGATGCGTGAAACTTGCACACCTGGCACCATGCGTAAAACTTCCGGCAGGCTGTTAAAACCGGAGCGGCGAATATCTTCCTGGGTAATCACATAAATTGCAGCGGCTGCTTCGGAAGCTTTTTCCGCACGTTTGGAAACGGAAGTAACTTCCATATTTGTTAGATCTTTGATTGGCATATCAAGGAGCTTATCAAGGTCATCGCCTGAATTTGAACCGTTATCAGCGGCTAATGCGGGAGTGATGTTTCCACATAGCAAAGCAACTATCGCAGTGGTCAAAGCCCATTTATTGATATTTTTGCGTAGCATAGAACTAACCCATTTTTGATTATGGACTAGTTTTTAACATCAATAGGTTAAGCGAATGTTAATTTGCCTAAAATTTTAGGCAAATTCTAATTCAGACACTTCTTCCGGTTTCGCATTATTAGTATTATATGATTTAAGCGTATCTTCAAAAACCCTTTCAGGCGTGAAATCTATACCGAAGATTTGCACAACTGCCGCATCCATTCCTTTTGAAGGCGGTTTGATATCTCTTCTAATAACAAGGTTATAGCCCATGTTCCTATAGTGAGTTTGGAAGATTCTGGTTTGCAGATTAGCGGCACGGCCAAAGACCATTTCCACACCTAAAACATCAATTGCATATTTGGTTGCCGCCTCAAATAGCATTGGTAAAACATTACTGTTCCGGAAATCTGGCAAAATCGCTAATCTTGTAGCTTCACAATAGGTTAAGTCTTCAAATTCAATTTTGTCATATATAGTTTTGAACTGAAAACCGTCTTTCTCGGTTGGAAGGGCCATGCGGTTTTCAGGGCTGCTGACAGTTATCCGAATACCGCCAATGCAATTATCACCAGCTAAAGCCAGAACTATATGGCTTTTACCATCATATTCATCTTCGCCAGCGTAGAAATTGGCACCAACTGAAGTTTTGTAGGTTTCTTCGCGAATGGCAAAATATTGCTCAATATGTTTACGGCTGTTAACAGTGCTAACACGCACGTTATGTGGCCAAGCGTCTTGCTTTGAATAACGTTTAGAAAGATAGCCATCATCAAATTCACGGCTAAATATATAATGGCCACGCAAAGCCGATTGCGACAAGGAATTCAGCCTATCAACGATAGCTGGATTGAAGTTCACCATAAAATATACCCAAATTATACCCTTTATAGCTAAAAATACAACTTAAGAGTGTATAAATTAACTAATAATTAACCACTACCACAAAAATGGGCTAATTACATCAATTGATTAACATCAAAGCCTAGATTGTTTCTCACTGTTGCCTGAGTACAACTTTTTTTCTCTTTTTTGGGGTGTTAGATGCAACTGAAGCTAGAAATCTCTATTTATGCAAAAATCGACAATTTCAAAAAATGCAGTTTTGATTTCTGAATCAGGAAATTTATTTAGCGCCTTGCAAGCCTTATCACCATAATTTTTGGCAAATTCAATTGTGGCTGCAAATGAACCGGTATCATGAATTTTTTTATGCGCAGCATTTAACTCTGACTCGCGAATTTCAGCGCCTTCTTCAATAATATTACGCCAGAAATTTTTATCATCCGCCCCGCCCCGCTCATAAGCGTAAATCACCGGCAAGGTAACTTTGCCTTCGCGGAAATCATCACCGATGGTTTTGCCAAATTTTTGTGGATTGGCGGAATAATCAAGTGCATCATCAATAATCTGGAAAGCAATGCCGAAATTAGTGCCGAACTCTTTGAGTGCTGCACTTTTTGCTTCGTCCTCAACTATAGCCCCGCCAACTTCGCAAGCCGCAGCAAAGAGTGAAGCGGTTTTGGCATCAATCACTTCAATATATTGCTGCAGGGTAGTTTCGATATTATTCGTTGTGGAAAGCTGCATCACCTCACCTTCCGCAATATGTGCTGCAGCATCGGAAAGGATGCGCAAAACTTCAAGTGAACCATCAGCCACCATCATCTGGAAAGCTTTGCCGAGCAAATAATCACCGACTAACACGCTAGGTTTGTTGCCCCAGATGTTATTAGCAGTGTCGCGGCCACGGCGTTTATCTGATTCATCGACGACATCATCATGCAAAAGCGTTGCCGTGTGCATGAATTCAACTGCTGCTGCCAGGTTGACATGGCGGTTACCTTGGTAGCCGCACATTTTGGCACTGGCGAGCGTGAACATTGGGCGCACGCGCTTGCCGCCGCCGGAAATGATATATTTGGCGACAGTTGGAATAAGCTCCACATGGTTACCGCTAGCTTCGATGATTTTTTCATTCACCTTTTCAAGCTCAGGCGCAACAAGATTAGCCAGGTTTTCAATTGTCATGGAGAGGTTTTAGTGGAGTTAGGCGCGCCTGTCTACTATCTGATCTTATCTTTGATAACAACCTGGCATTTGGCAAATTTGCGCAGAGCCTCAACAATATCACTTTCTTGACCAAAAAACTCACGGCGCGAAACCGAAATATAGGAAGATAAAAGCTTTTTAAGCAAGCCACTTTGGCTATGTTTTAGGTGGAATTCGTAATTAGCTGAGCGGTTGTTATCCAAATATTGATCACGCACAACAATTTTATCAATCTCACCCCATGGCAATTCAAGAAATGACTTATTTTCTTTTGCTAGTTTTTCACGCAGTGCATTATCAAAAATCATTACTAGCGGGCTGATAGAAACTAATTCGCGTGAGATTTTTAAAAGCTGACCGCCGCCATTTTTAAAGTTCATTTCTTCGCGCGGCAAAATCCAAAAGGCCATAAATGAGCTAAGTGCGCCATAGCCAAAGATAATAAAGAAAATTATACCCATTGCGGTAAAAACTACATCATTCTGGTTTTGAAAATTGGGTAACCCGTTTTTGTGAATTTCAATTATACCGCTATAGGCGATAAAAATAGTTATTGATGCGCAAATTAAGGTGAATATTACATTCATGATGCGCTGGCGGAGTATTAAGACATTGGAGTTTTCGACCGTGAACTCAAAAATTTCGGCTTCGGTTTCAGCAGCGGATGGTTTTATATAATCATATCTTGAGTCTGGTAGTTTGCGGCTGAAGAGGAAAAATATGGCGATTGTTGCGTAAATTACGAGGGCGATTTTGCAGCCCAGGCTAGTGGTTGCGCCAACATGAAGGAAATATCCCATTGTGATGGAGAAGAGCACAAAATAAATTGTAACGATAATTGCCGTTTTCCGATTCGCCGCATTGAATCTTTTTACATTTTCAGCAATTCTCTCTTCTCGACTTAGTTTTTCCATAAAAACTCCGCAATAATTTTAGCATAAAAACCTTAACTATTTATTTCGATAAAACTGTTTGAATTTGAACCATTTGATATTGATAATTAAAGGCGCTGCTATATTGTATTTTTATGAAACGCGGTTTTACCCTTGTTGAGTTATCAATTGTATTAGTAATCATAGGCTTGCTTATTGGAGGGATTCTTGTTGCCCAAAGCATGATATCAACTACTAAGGTAGAGATGCTGGTTAGACAAATACAGCAAGTTGATGTGGCAGTCGCTAATTATAAGACAAAATTTGCTCACCTACCAGGCGATAATCCTAATGATTCAGCCAATGGCTGGACTCCAGATGGTGACGGCACAATTGGCGAAATGGAATCTTTTCTAGTATTCACCCCAAATCTGGTAAATAGTGGTTATATAGGCGAAATTTATACAATTGGCGCTAACAAAACAGAAATTAAAGCAAATTATGGTAACGGTATTGCCGTTTATAGCGGAGGCACAATTCTACCAGCTTTAATAGCACCAATTCATTTTGATCCGCTCATAATTCAAATGCATTATACCAATTATTATCAAATTGGCGTGATTAGCCCTGGATGCTGTAATAATCCAATTCTACCAGGTGGCAATAATGGCGCCTCTTATGTGAGCTATACCCCGGGCGAAGCTTTAGCAATTGATATGAAAATGGATGATGGTTTAACCGGATTACCAAATCCACAAAACTATAGCGCCACAGTGATTGCGCAAGCGGCAACAGTGGGCGCTAACGATGCTAGCGACCCGACAGGATATTTTATTTCGTCGCCGCAAAACTGCACTGTCGCTGGTGATTTTACAAAATATAACCCTAGTTATACTGATAAAGCATGTAACCTTTTTGTAGCTATGCTGCCCTATTCGCAGTAGTTATTTTCCTTCCCAGACATTGCTGACGGAAGAATATTTCGGGTTTTTGAAAATGAAAATATTATCAGCAAGCGCGCTGCCTAATTGCTGGTTGCTGAATTTGATTTTTGTCATGCCGCCGTTTTGATCGGTAACATTGAGTGCAATAAACTGCATGGTTTTATCATCAAAAATAAGACTTAAAACTCCATCTTCGGGTTTATTCTTTTGCGTAACAACTATGTGAATTTCATTATTTTCATCAGTAGCTGAAAGCAGTTTTATATCGCCGGAAAATTTTATAACTTTGCGCGAAAGAAAGCCGGCCAGGCTATTTTTCGCATTTGTGTATGTAACTTCTTTTAGCTTTTTATCATAATAAACCAACTGGCTGCCATCAGAGACAATTTCAACTGGTTGGCGCTCATCATATTGCCAGAGGAATTTGCCGGGGCGTTTTAAATAAAATTTTCCGCCCGCCTCTTTTCCCTCCGGATCAATTTGCGAAAAATCGGCACTGAAAGTGGTTAGTGCGTTTAAATAGGCTTCAACTTTTTCAGCTGTTTGCGCTTCGTCAGCATATGCAGATGTTGAAATTAGAATTAATATAATCGCAAAAAGATATTTCATAAATTTTCTAGCCATTCCTTAATCGGTTCAAAACAGAGTTTACGGGTAAGCATGCCGATATGTCCACAATTGAATTTGTGTAATGTAGCATTGGTAAGAAGCCCAGCTAATGGAATTGAGCAACCTATAGGAACAATTTTATCATTGGTTGGGCAGCCAAGAAAAACCGGCATTTGTAAATCTGAAACATCAAGCCATTTGCCCTTGCCGGGAGTATTGTTTATAGTCCAATCGATAATGCATTCTTTAGCCATGAGAACTGACATTGGCACGCCATTATTGACCCAATATTCAATTTCCATCATCGATTTTTTCTGTGGTGCAGAGCTCTTGCCCATGCTGGAATATTTATTATAAACACGCCACGGATCTGCCATCATGAATAGCGATTGTATAAATTCCGGCGGAACAGTTTCAAGATCATCGAGATATTTGTGCATATGCTTTGCAGGAATTTCTACGCGTTTGACATCAGGTGCATGAAAATTCCACGGTGTAGCCAATAGTATTAAAGCACTTGGCTCTATGCATTTGGCAAGTTTTAGAGCGAGCAAGCCACCCATGCAGTAACCACCAATGATTAACTTTTTTTGAGTTTGGCAGAAGCGTGTGAGGCGTTGGATGTAAGAATCGGAGTTGAAATTTATTTCGCTTTCGGTTGGCGCACCCCAATCAACCAACAGCGCATTACCTTGCTTGCTCAAAAATTTCATCAGGCTTTTTTCGCCGGATAAATCAAGGATATTGGCGCGATTAATAAGTGGAGGGATGAAGAGGATTGGCTGGCCCTTGCCACCAAAATCTAAAATTCTGGTTGAACCTTCCTGCCAGATTACCTTTGCGTTTGGTTTCCATTCTGAAACTGGTTGGGTGGCGTAACTATTGATTCCAGCAAAAAAATCTAGCAGCTTATTTCTTGCTGCTTTTTCGACTTCTAGTTTTGCTTTGTTTAATTTGCTCTTCGAGATTTTCGATTCGGCGCTCGAGCTCATTAATTCTATCATCGTCGTTGCGCCTAAATAACTGGTCATAGCCAGCGACAAATGGATTGGCAGCGGCTGTGGTAAAGGATTTATCATTAAATGGTGTTTTGTCATAAAACTGCTGCATATTTGCGCCCATCTGCATCATATATTCAATGATTTTCTGGTCGGCTATTGCTTTTGTGAAATTTTCCTGCCACAAATTAATGAATTGGTTGGCAAACTCGTTTAACTCGTCATCCTTCATGTGAGTATAATATGGCTGAAGATAAGAAAAAACAACCGGTAATAATTCGCAAATATGCAAATCGGCGTTTGTATAACACGCAAATCAGCAGTTATGTAACGCTTGATGACCTTTGCCAAATGGTAAAAAAGGGCGAAGATTTTATCGTTAAAGATGCCAAAACTAGTGAAGACCTCACCAAATCTGTACTCGCGCAAATAATTTTTGAGCAGGAAAGCAAAGGCGAAAACCTGCTTCCAGCCGAGTTTTTGAAGAATGTGATCGCTTTTTATGATGATTCGCTAAAAAACATAGTGCCTGTTTATCTGAACTCTGTTATGCAGGCTTTCATGCAAAAGCAGGATGAGATGAAGAAGAATATGACTGCCGCCAACCCGCTTAAACCTTTTGAGGATATTTATCGCTCAATGTGGGGTGGCCAACAGGAGTTGTTTAATAAAACGCTTGATATGTTCTCTAATTTCAACCCGCTTATCAACCCAAATACTAAACCCGGAAAAAAATAATGAAAAAGTTTCTCTTGGCCGCTGCCGCTGTTCTCGCAATTTCATCACAGGCAAATGCTTATGACCAGAATTACCTTCAATTTGGCTTAGGTGCCGATGTTATCCGCAGCTCTGATGAGAACCCTTCTTCAGTTGGCGGGCGCGCTGAATGGCGTGGTAAGGAATTTGATAAAACCTCAACTTTTGGTATTAGCCATATTTCGCCAATTATAGGTATTGACGCTGATACTCGTGGCGCAGCTTATGCTTTTGTCGGATTACTTTATGATTGGAATTTCTATGACCGTTGGTCACTCGTGCCAAATCTTGGTTTTGGCGCTTACCACCAAGGAGACAGCAAAGACTTAGGCGGTTGGTTTGAATTCCATGATTCTATCGAAGTTGATTATCGCTTGGATGCAAAATCACAAGTTGGCTTGGCTCTAACTCACATGTCAAATGCCGGAATCTATAGCCACAACCCTGGCAAAGAAGATTTGATGCTGACCTATAACTTCGCCTATTAGTTATAATTGTCTTTCAACGAGCGCTCGGGCGCTCGTGTTGAAAGACACAGCCGTGCGCGGCGGGCTGACGGCTCCTGGTTCTTAAAGCTTGAGATGTTATCCTTACAAGATGCATGCATTATTTTATTGGATTCAGATTGCTAATTAAGGCAAAAAATAATATTCTTCCGCGCCAAGAAGCGTAGGATTGCATGTATTCAAAGGAAACTAATAATATAAAAATTACCGCCACCCCGATTTATATCGAGGAGCAATCTGCCCCGCATAGCCAACAATATGTTTGGGCCTACCACATTGTAATTGAGAATATGGGTACTGAAATTATCCAGCTAATTAGCCGTTATTGGAAAATTACCGATGCTAATGGCAATGTGCAGGAAGTGCGTGGCCCAGGCGTGGTTGGCGAACAACCGGTGATTCGCCCGGGCGAATTTTACGAATACACAAGCGGCACTCATTTAAAAACCGATTCTGGCATTATGGAAGGCAAATATTATATGCAATATTTGAACGGCCAGCCGGTAGAAGTTGATATCCCAGCGTTTTCGCTCGATATGCCAAGCTCAAATGTAATTTTGCATTAGCACTATGGAAAAACAAAAGCCAACGCCGCAGCAGCTAAAAAAAGACAAGCTCGCCGAGATGCTTAAGAAAAACCTACAGCGCCGCAAAACCCCAAAAAAGAAGTAAGTTTTTAGCAAATGTTTTTCTTCAATAATGATAGCGGCAAAGCAAAGGCGAAAAAGCGCCGAAAGAAAAAGCTGAAAAAAAAGCAGAGATTGGAAGATTTACGCCGCACGCATATTATTGTGGAAGCGCGCAAGAAACATATGAAAAACCGTAAAGATGCCGAAAAACATCTTTCCAAAGGCGGGTTTACTTCTGTTGCCAAAATGGAAGATGATGACTTGGGTTTGCGGGTTTCGATTGGGATTGAAAAAACAATCCAGGCTGGCGGTAAGGCAATTGAGAAACTAAAGAAGCGCCAGAAAAGCGTGGCGAAAAGCCGGAATACGCATTTGGCAAAATTGCAAGCGGCACGCAACAAAATGGTTTCGAGGAGCCGCACCTGATATGATAATTGTGCGCGGGAATAAACTTGAATTTAATGGCAAAACCTATAAATGCGCGGTAGGTAAAAATGGCTTCGCAGTTGATAAAATTGAAGGTGATAATTGCAGCCCAATTGGCGAATTTAGTTTACGGAAAGTTCTGTATCGCGCTGATAAAATTGCCAAGCCAAAAACTGGGCTGGCAGTCGAAGTTATTAGCAAAAATGATGGTTGGTGCGATGCGCCGGACGATGTGAAGTATAATCTCCCCGTGCAACTCTCCTACCCGGCTCGGCATGAGAATTTGTGGCGTGATGATGATGTTTATGATGTTATAATTCCGCTGGGATATAATGATGACCCGGTAATTTCCGGCAAAGGTAGCGCGATTTTCATGCATGTGGCGCGCGAAAATTATCAGGGCACTGAAGGATGTATTGCGTTAAAACTGGTAGATTTGTTAGAAGTTTTACAGGGAGTTGATGCGACAACAAAAATTGATATCAAGCCATGAGCGAAATTCATGATATTTTAAACCGCTTTGATAAACATCGCGGCAAGATTGATTTATCACTTGGGCGTATAACTGAATTTTTGGGAAGAATTGGTAACCCGCATTTAAAAATTCCACCAGTAATTCATTTCGCTGGCACTAATGGCAAGGGCTCAACGATTGCTTTCTTAAAAGCGATAATAGAGGCCAACAGCCAGTTATGCCATAGTTACACATCGCCGCACTTGGTGCGGTTTAATGAGCGGATAAATATTTCTGGCAAAGAAATTGATGATAAGTTTTTGCTCGAAATTTTGCGAGAAGTTGAGCGTGAGTATGAAAAACATAAACATGAAATTGGCCTCACTTTTTTTGAGCTGACAACAGTTACTGCATTTATTGCATTTTCGCGCGTGAAGGCTGATTACATCTTGTTGGAAACTGGCTTAGGTGGACAGTTTGATGCGACCAACCTGCTTGCCAAACCATTGCTTACGGTTATAACGCCAATATCATTTGACCATATGGAATTTTTAGGTGATACGTTGGCAAAAATCGCTTATGAAAAAGCTGGAATTATGAAGCCGAATGTGCCCTGTATTTCAGCGCCTCAAGCAAAAGAAGTGATCGAAGTTTTAAGCGAGGTTGCAAGAAAAAACCATATTGAGCTGATGTTTGCTGCAACTCATCAAGAGCTACCAAAATTGGCTCTGGCTGGCGATCATCAGAAAGTTAATGCATCAGTCGCAATAGCCACCGCGCGAAAAATTGGTTTGAGCGAAAAAGCGATTGCGGAAGGACTGACCACTGCAATTTGGCCAGCGCGAATGCAGAAACTCACGCGCGGTAAATTGCCAGAAATGTTGCCAACAGGTTTTGAATTATGGCTTGATGGCGCACATAACCTTGATGGCGCACGAGTGCTGGCCGCAGAAATTGGAAAGCTTAAAAAGCCGGTTTATTTAATTTTGGGAATGATGAAAACCAAAGATGCACAGAGTTATTTTCAGCAATTTGAGAAAACCATTAATTGCATTTATACGATTCCTATTCCGAGTGAGACTAATTGCTATGATCCGGAAATCCTAGCCGAAATGGCAAAAAAGCTATGGTTTAAAGCTGAAGCTTGCGATGATGCAGAAGAAGCCTTAGATAAAATCATTGCGCAGAAAGAGCCGGCAACAATTTTCATTTGCGGCTCACTTTATCTGGCTGGTAAAATTCTGGAAAACAATTCCTAGAAATGGTCAGGTGCCGGATCAATTACGCGAGCGGTGCCACCTTCAATTTCGTAAATTGCATAACCGCGCATATTAACGTTGGCGCTATCAAATTTGTAAACACCTTTCACACCTTTGAAACCTGAGCTGCGGTGAAGTTCAGAATCAGAAAAATCACTTGGCGCAATCTGGATAGCTAAACTCACTGCATCATAACCGAGTGCAGCAATATCTTCTGGCTTATAGCTGAAGTTTTGGTTGAAGCGATTGTTAAATGAATCAGAATCTTCATAAGGCGTGCTGGCATACCATGCGCCTTTAAAGCGGCTGTTGCCGATTGTTGATTGATTATCCCACAAAGCGCTGCCGAGAATGCGCACGCCACTTGGGCCAATGCCGTTGCGCCCCAAACCATTAATGATTTCGCTCAAGCGCGGTTCTCCCTCAGGTACTAAAATCGCATCGCTTTTACGCGTCGGAACGACAGATTTTTCTTTATAGGCATCAGCAACTTCCTTGCCAGAAATATTCAAATCAGGCCGAGCAACTGAATATAAGCTAATTTTGCGAAGTTCCGCCCCTACCCATTCGGTTTGGCGCTGCAACAATTCGGCCACCTGGTTGCCAAATACATTGTTAGGCAAAACTGCGGCAAAACTTTTGATTCCATGTTCGCTGGCAAATTTTATGACGCGAACAGTTTGTTGGTCAGGCATTAAACCCATAATGTAAACATTGCCGCCAGCAACTGCTTTGTTGTTGGAGAATGATATAACTTTGAGATTCGCACGTTTGGCTTTTGAGGCGACAATGCCGACTTTATCGGAAAATACTGGCCCAAGGATGATGTTGACGTTGCTGTTAACTGCAGCTTCAGCCGCGGCAGCGGTTGTTGCGGCAGTATCACCGGTATCAAATGGGACGATTTGGAAATCTTTATTGCCGCTCTCAAACACTGCCATTTGCGCAGCATCGAAAAGTGATTTACCAACACTTGCAGATTTGCCAGTAAGCGGAACTAGAAGCGCAATTTTATATCTCGCATTGATATTTTCAACCGGCGCAATAGCTGCATTTGGCGCGGTTTGAACACCTGACGGTGGCGTTACGCCCGGCACTGTTGGCAGCGGAACAGCTTCTGGCACGACCGGACTATTAGCTGAGCTCAAAAGCTCGCCATCTTCGATTTGGCCTTGCTGAGACGAAGTGCGCGATGAATTCGAAGAATGAAACTGGCGCTCCGTATAAGCGCACGAAGAAATTAATAGCAATATAAAGCTAAGAAAATATAATGAGTGTAGTTTCATTTTAGGCTCTCGGGTAAATTTTCATGGATTCTACTGAATTAATCAGATCTAGTAAAGAGCCAGGTCTATTCATCGTTTCAACTCCAATTGGCAATTTGGGTGATATTACTTACCGGGCCATAAACACACTGAAAATGGCAGATTTGGTGCTTTGTGAGGATACACGCGAGACGCGCAAACTCTTGAGCCACTACAATGTTTCTACTAAGACCGATTCTTATAATGATCATAACGGCGGCGAAAAGCGCCCGGCGATTATGCGAATGCTGCATGACGGGGCGATGGTTGCGCTGGTTTCAGACGCTGGCACGCCGTTAGTTTCTGATCCGGGGTATAAATTGGTAGCGGATGCGTTGGAAAATGGAATTCGAGTTTATCCGGTGCCGGGGGCATCTTCGATTTTAGCAGCACTTGTGATGAGCGGGATGCCGAGCGATGTTTTTACATTTTGCGGCTTTGCGGATGCTAAGAAGTTTAAAAATTTTGCCGATTATAATTCAACACTGATATTTTTTGAATCAGCGCGGCGGCTGGTGGATTGTTTGGGTGATATGGAAAAAGCTTTTGTTGGCCGAACTGTGGCGGTGTGCCGCGAAATTACTAAGATGTATGAAGAAAATCGGTTTGGCAGTTTTGCGAATGTGCGCGAGCATTTTGAGGCGCATCCAGCTAAGGGTGAAGTGGTGATTTTGCTCTCCCCCCCTTTGTTGAAAGAGAAAGATGTTGAGGATATTCGAGAAGAATTGTTGCAACTACTCAAAACCATGAAATTGAAAGACGCATCGGAATTGCTGGGCGAGAAATACGGCATGAACAAAAAGAAAATCTATGAGCTCGGACTCTCATTTAAAAACTAATTATCAGCGCGGCGTTGATGCTGAAACCGCTTGCGAAGAATATCTTGTGGCAAGTGGCGCAAAAATCTTGGCAAAGCGGTTTAAAACCAAATTTGGCGAGATTGATTTGATTGCAGCGAAGGCTGATTTGTTATTGTTCATCGAGGTAAAACGCCGCAAAGCAGCAATTTTTGACGACCCGATTTCTAAAATGCAGAAAAAGCGAATTATGAACACGGCACTGCAATATCTGGCGGAAAATGAAAAGTTTTCGCAGTTCAATATGCGCTTTGATTGTATTTTTGTTGATAACAATCTGGCTTTACAGCATATTGAAGATAGTTGGAGAATAGAGGAAATATGAAAAATCTTATCAAAGCCGCTTTATTGTTATCATTAACAACATCCCTCAGCGGATGCATTGCTGCAGTTGGCGCTGCAGGCGTTACCGGGGTTGAAACCGCAACCGAAGACCGCACGGTCGGCTCAAAAGTTGATGATAATGGCATTGCATTGGCGATAGATAAAAAATTCATCGCGAAAGATAAAGATCTCTTCGGCGGAGTTTCAACTCGCGTTAGCGAAGGCCGCGTTATGCTTGGCGGCAAGGTGAAAGACCCAACAACTCGTAAAGATGCCGAAGATCTGGCATGGCAGGTTGAAGGCGTGCGCGAAGTTATCAACGAGATTAAAGTCAGCAATGAAGAGAATTTCGGTAATTATATAAGCGATGCGTGGATTACTAACCAAATTCGCACCCGCTTATTGTTCACTGACGGAATAAAATCACAAAACTATAGCGTGCAGACGGTTGACCGCGTGGTTTATTTAATGGGTATTGCGCAGAATAACAAGGAATTGCAGGCTGCAATTGAAGTTTCGCGCCGCACAAAAAATGTTCAGCGCGTTGTGAGCCATGTGATTTTAAAAGATGATCCGCGCCGCGGATTCTGGGCAGAACAGGCAAAAGCAAAAGCTGCTCAGCAAAATTCTAAGAATAATGGTGATTCAGCCAATTCAAACGGAAGTAATGAAACGGATGATCATAATGATGACATCTTAGTTCATAATAATAGCAATCACTAATTAGCTATTATATATGCAGCCCTTGATCCTTGCCGCCGCTGCGGATATCCGGCACTTGCGTGGCGGGAATTGAGCCTTTTGCTTGTTCGGCGAGTTTTTTATCATCAGATAAATCAAGATTTTTGATATTATCTTTGCCAAGAACTGCCGCTGCGCCAACAACATCGGTTTTCTTCAATTCTTTCTGCTCTTTAGCCTGTTCTTGAACAGCTTCTCTAACTTCTTCCTGGTTAGGATTCATTTTCTGAGCAATTTCAGTTGTTGGTTTGCCTTTATTTCTGGATTGCATCATGGCGCGTTCATTAGCCTGATATTGCTGCATAGGCTCGCGCGAAATGTCGCGCTGCTGTTGTTTTTGCATTTCCTGCTGCTGGCGGCGGGCGGCTTGCAATTCGCGTTTTAACCGTTCTTCGCGTTCCTGCTCATTTTCTTGGCCTAATTCACGCTCAATGAAATATTCCTGGCCATCATCAATTCCCTGCCCGTCTAATAAGCCTGGAGTGTTTTCATCAATTTCCAGCTCTTCACTTTCGATTGACCATTTATCAGTTTTCACGCCGCGATTTTTAAGCTTTTTGCCCTCTAATTGCGTGCTTTGGCTATCATCATCGCTAAGAGTAAACATAAATTACCTTTGCTTCTGCTGATTCTGCTGTTGCGTAGCTTGTTGCTGCGTAACTTGTGTTTCAACCGCTGGCTTTATGATGCTTGAGCCACTTTCTTTAACGCCTAATTGCTGCAATTTAGCAATTGCCTCTTCAGCTGCCATTTTGGCAACTTTTTCTTCATTGGCACGAGGCCCGGTTTTCTCACCAACTTTTTTCTCGAAATTACCTTTTTCAGCTGCAGCTTTCACTTCAACAGCTTCTGGTTTTGCAGCTTTTAATGCAGTATCAATTGCTTTTGAAATTAAAATTTCTTGGCTGACCTGTTTT
>Ga0206927_1021_pt1 | contig 45662 bp, 38 predicted proteins | sample Alteio_BWOrgHeat_60_FD_153249 | JGI IMG/M metagenome (GOLD analysis project Ga0206927, IMG submission 153249) | Enriched cells from forest soil in Barre Woods Harvard Forest LTER site, Petersham, Massachusetts, United States -... | ecosystem: Environmental > Terrestrial > Soil > Temperate forest >... | reverse complement strand
TTATCACTTTTTCCCACGCTTGATCTTTTTTGAAGGTGGTTGGGGATTTTTCCTCCTGCTGCGGGGCAATAATGCTTATTATATTTGATATGAGTGGGGATTTTTGCAACCAGCTTTTCTGGTATTTTTCCTTCCCCGCGGTTTTCGCACGACACTCTTCCTGGTATTCCCCGATTCTCGGGCGGCCATGCTCATCCAACCTACCTTCAAAAACGTTGAAATTGCCGAGAAAATCATAAACGAACGAATTGGCTGGGTGGTGATAGACCTCCTCCGGGCTGCCGACTTGCTCGATGCGGCCGTTATTCATCACCACCACGCGGTCAGCTACTTCCATCGCCTCTTCCTGGTCGTGGGTGACGAAAATGCTGGTGATATGGATTTCATCGTGGAGTTTACGCATCCAGCGCCGCAGTTCCTTCCGCACTTTGGCATCAAGTGCGCCGAACGGCTCATCAAGCAACAAAACTTTTGGTTCTACGGCTAGCGCCCGGGCGAGTGCCACGCGCTGCCGTTGCCCGCCGGAAAGCTCGGACGGATAGCGGTCGTGCAGTTGCTGGATGTGGACAAGCTTCAGCAGGTTGAACACTTTTTCCTTAATTTTATCATCGGAAGGCCGGATTTTTTTCTGGCGAACTTTGAGGCCGAATGCGACGTTTTCAAAAACTGTCATATGTTTGAACAGTGCATAATGCTGGAATACGAACCCGACACCGCGTGCCGAAGGCTGGTTTCCCATATTGCTCTTGCCGTCGAAAAGAACAGTGCCAGTATCAGGTGGTTCCAGTCCGGCGATGATGCGGAGCAGCGTCGTTTTTCCTGAGCCAGAGGGTCCAAGTAGCGCAATCAACTCGCCAGGTTTGATATTCAGGGAAACGTTATCCAGCGCGTTAAAACCGCCGAACCGCTTGCTGATGCCTTTGATGTTTATGTTCATGAGGCGCTTTAGTATATTATTTGAGTGTTGCGTTGTAGGAAAAATTCTCTGTCCGCTAGGAACAAGGCGCAAAGCGTGGCGGAACCCACGGTTAAGCCTTGTGACGCCGCGGCAGAGAATTTTCCCACAACCCGGAGGGAAAGATGCTTTTTTATGAAGAAAAACAAAAAATCCTCCACCGATGTGGAAACATCGCTGTCGTATTTTGTGTTTTTCTTCATAAAAAATCCTTCTTTCGCAATCACTTAAATAATATACTAACAGTGCCTAATGGACGCCCACCTCTTTTATTTCCTTCTTATACTTCCACTCTACCCCGCTTTTTGCAACCAGAGTGATGAGGGCCAGGACGGTTAATATAGAAGCGACTGCGAAAGCCGCGACGAAATTATATTCGTTATATAATATTTCCACATGTAGGGGAATCGTTGTGGTTTTGCCGCGGATATGGCCGGAAACCACCGATACAGCGCCGAATTCGCCCATCGCGCGCGCGTTGCAGAGCAGCACACCATACAGCAATCCCCATTTTATATTCGGCAGCGTCACACGCCGGAAGGTTTCAAAACCACTGGCGCCGAGCAGCAGCGCCGCCTCTTCCTCCTCGGTTCCCTGTTCCTGCATGAGTGGAATCAATTCGCGGGCGACGAACGGGAAGGTGACGAAAATCGTCGCTATCACCAGTCCCGGAACCGCGAAAATAACCTGGATGTCATGCTCCTGTAGGAAAGCCCCGAATCGGCTGTGGATGCCGAACAATAGCACATATATCAGTCCGGAAATCACCGGAGAAACCGAGAAGGGCAGGCTGATTAGTGCCAGCAGAAGATTTTTGCCCATAAATTCAAACTTGGCAATGCACCAGGCGGCAGAGATGCCAAAAATCACGTTTAGCGGCACCGCGATCGCGGCAACCAGCAGGGTCAATTTTATCGCCGCTAATGCATCCGGCTCTTTTAGCGCTGTGAAATAACTGCTTGAGCCTTTTGCGAAAGCTTCGAAGAATATTGTGCTGAGGGGCGCTACGATGAAAAGGCCGACGAAAACCAAGGCAAGTGCGGTGAGTAACGCTTTCACCCATAAAGGCTCGGTCAGCGGATCAAAGGATTTTTTTCTACGCCAAAACATTCTTTCTACTCCATCTTTCTATCATGCTTATGGTAAGCAGCAGCGTAAACGAGGCGAGCAACATAACCAGCGCGATGGCGGTTGCGCCCGCATAATCATATTGTTCGAGTTTAATCACGATGAGCAGTGGCGTGATTTCTGAAATCATCGGCAGGTTCCCGGCGATGAATATCACCGAACCATATTCGCCAAGAGCCTTGGCGAATGCGAGAGCGAACCCGGTCAGGAGCGCCGGAAAAATATTCGGGAAAATGATTTTTGTGAAAGTCTGCAATCGAGTTGCACCGAGGCTTGCCGCCGCTTCCTCGATTTCCCTATCCAAATCCATTAGTACCGGCTCCACCGTGCGGACAACGAAGGGAATCCCGATGAAAATCAGCGCCACTATTATCCCAAGCGGTGTAAATGCAACTTTAATACCCAGTTTTTCCAGATGGCTGCCGATGAATCCCTGTCCGGAATACACGGCGGTCAGCGCTATCCCGGCGACGGCGGTTGGCATGGCGAATGGCAGATCGACCATCGCGTCGATGATTTTTTTCCCCGGCAGTTTATAGCGCACCAGCACCCAGCATAAAATCAGTCCGAACACCGCATTGAACGCCGCCGCGGCAAACGATGCGCCGAAGCTGAGCTTATATGATGCCAGAACGCGCGGCGAAGCTACCGCATCGACAAATTGTTGCCAGGAAAGCGTAGCCGTTTTGAAAAACAAGCCGGAGAGTGGGATCACCACGATCAGCAGTAGGTAAAGCAAGGTGAAGCCCAAAGTAAGCCCGAAACCCGGAATCACGCTCGGTTTCTTTATTTTCTCGGAAAACATGACCCTATCCCACTATATTTTCAAGATTGCGTTGCTGCCAGAAATGGCGCAATACCAGGAGAAACGTGCCGCAGGTAGCTTGCCCTACCTGCAAGTGTTTCGACGTCGTAGTTCCCCATTTCTAGCGAAACCCGGAGGGACGGGCGGATTTTTGGCGTCTGCTTCGTCTCAAGGCTCGCGTGGGGGGACAGGCCCCGCGCTTCGCCTTGCTCCTCGCATCCGGGCAAAAATCCGTTCCGTCGCAACTCGAAAATATAGTGGGATAAGGTCATGGGAGGAACAATCATTTCGTTTTTCCGGCAACTGTCAACTGTAAACGGGGTTAACTATTGCAAATTAACGATAATACTGATTAAACAACACGCATGACCTGGCAGGGATTCGCGCAATTCTTCGTTATTTTGGCGCTGGCGCTGTTATTGGCGCCGCTTACCGGGCTTTATCTTAAAAAGGTCTATAACCGGAAAAAAACCCGGCTTGATTTCCTGTTTTCGCCGTTGGAGAATCTTATTTACCGCATCTGCCGCATTGATGCGAGGGTAGAGCAGCATTGGAGTGCCTATGCCATTTCCCTCCTGGCTTTTAGCTTGGCTGGAATCACCGTGTCGGTGATTTTGCTGATGTTGCAACGGTTCTTGCCCTTGAATCCGGATAAGATACCTGGAGTTATATTTCCCGCGGCGCTAAATGCCGGTATTTCCGCCGTAACCAATAGCGGATGGAGTAATGACATCCCGGAAGAAACCTTGAGCCATTTCAGCCGCATGGCGGTGATTACCACGCAATGTTTTCTCTCTGCTGCTGTGGCGATGGCGGTGGCGGCGGCTTTCACCCGCGGCCTGACGCGCCGGGAAATGCGGACGATCGGGAATTTCTGGGTCGATGTGACTCGCTCGGTGCTATGGATATTATTGCCGTTATGCCTTATTGCCGCGATAATCCTTATCGCAACCGGCGTGCCGCAAAATTTTTCCGCCACGGTCGATGCGACGATGCTTCAAGGCGGAACGCAGAAAATAGCCGAGGGTCCGGTGGCATCGCAAGTTGCGGCGAAACTCGTAACTTCCGCCGGGGCGGGATTTTTTTCAGCATCTTCGGCGCATCCTTACGAAAATCCTGGTGCTTTCAGCAACATTTTCGAGATTCTGCTGATGCTGGTGATTCCTGCCGGATTTATAAGTTTTTTCGGGCGGCAGGCGAGCGATTCTGGTAAGACGCTCGCACTTTTTACAGCGATGGGAATATTGTTTGCAGTATTGTTCTTCGCCTCTTATTTTGGGGAAAGTCGGCATAATCCGCTGATAGATGCCAGCGCCGATCAAACAAGCAACCGTAATATTGGTGGCAATATGGCGGGCAAGGAAGTGCGGTTTGGTATTGTCGGATCGGTGTTGTGGGCGGTTGCGGCGAACGCCACGGCGAATGCTTCCGTCAACTCTTCCTATGAGAGTATGACGCCGGTTTCTGGTCTGGCTTTGCTTGCTGATATAATGCTCAACGAAACGGTTTTCGGCGGCGCTGGGTCCGGCCTTTATAAAATCCTGGTATTCGTGATGTTGACGGTTTTCATAGCAAACCTCCTGACCGGCAAAATCCCTGAATATCTCGGCAAGAAAATCGAGCCGCGCGAAGCCGGATGGCTTACGCTAGCTCTCCTGATCTATCCGGCGCTGCTACTGGGCGGCGCCGGAATGGCGGTGCTTTTTCCGGATTCCGCGCAAACGGAAAATTCCGCTGCGTACGGCCTGACGCGGATAATTTACGATTATGGCTCACTGGCGGAAAATAACGGCGGCAGATTCGCTGGGGTCAATGCCGCAAGCGGAGCGATTGCGGGAATTTTAATGCTGGCTTCGCGTTACCCGCTGATAATTTGCATCCTTGGCCTCGCCGGAGCTTTTGCCGCGAAGAAAAGCGCAATCCCTTCAGGAAAATCCTTCTCCACCAATAGCGCCACCTTCGCCATAATGCTGCTGCTTATGCTGATAATATGCACCATGCTTGCGTTTATGCCAACGCTGGTTCTTGAATATTTTTCATTGGCTGGAACATGATAAAAAAAATCTCCCGCCGCCGCGCAATGCTTGCTAAAATAAAGGTGACCAGGATGGCTGCACTGGAGGCGCTCACGCGGTTGAATCCTCTGCGCCAATATGAAAACCCGGCTGGGTTTGTCTGGGAAATCGCCGCAATACTGGCAAGTTTTATCGCGCTGAATGATTTTTTCACGCATTCGCATTACCGATTGCTCGATTTACAGATCGCTATATGGCTGTGGATTGCGCTGGTGTTCGTCAATTTTATCGGGGCGCTGGTGGAGAAGGGCGGAACGCTGAGGGCCGAGGTGCTTTTGAAAAACCGCCGCGCCGCCCGGGCGAAGCTGGTAAGGGATACCGAAACGCGGAATTATACCATGATCGACGCCAAAAAGCTTGCGGTCGGCGATATAGTTTTGGTCGAGGCAGGAGATATTATTCCGCTGGACGGCGAGGTGGTCGAAGGGATCGCCTCGGTCGACGAATCAGCGATTACCGGCGAATCAGCCACCGTGCTGCGCGAAAGTTCTGGCAGCCGCTCAAACGTTACCGGCGGCACCCGGGTGGTTTCGGATTTCATTTATGTACGGATAACCGCCGCGGTGGGCGAGAATTTCGCCGATCAAGTCATTGATATGGCGGAGGATAGGGAAAGGTCGAAAACCCCGACCGAAACGTCGCTGATGCTTCTGGTCGCTGGGTTATCGCTCATATTCCTAATGGTGACGCTGACCACCGGCGTTTTCGCTCATTATTCCGGGGTTTTTATGCCGTTATCGTTCCTCATCGTCCTACTTTCCGCGCTGCTACCGTTGCCACTCGGCGGGTTGCTAGTGGCGATCAGTACTTCCGGCATGAGCCGCTTGGGTAAGTTGAACGTGGTGGCAAAATCGGCACGGGTGGTGGAAAGCGCCTGGGATATCGGTGTTGCGATCATAGATAAAACTGGCACCATAACTCTCGGTAACCGCATAGCGGTTGAGTTCATTCCGATGGGCGAAGCGGAAATCGGCGATCTAGCGGAAATGGCGCTTGCTGCATCTTTCATGGACGAAACTCCGGAAGGCAAATCCATCTCTGCCCTTGCGATGAGTAGATATGATGTAAAGCCTTGCGAATTGCCTGATGCTGTGCCGGTGCCATTTAGCGCGCATACTCGCATGAGTGGCATTGATTACCGGGGCGGAAGTTTTCGGAAAGGCGCGGTCGATGCAATATTCGGCCTTACCGGCGGTAATCCGGGGGATGAGAGGAACAAGGGCATCGCGGAAGCGGTGGAGAAAATCGCCTTGGCGGGTGGGACGCCCCTGCTGGTGACGGATGGCGAGAAAATATTAGGTGCTATACATCTGAAGGACGTGATAAAGCCAGGGATGAAGGAGCGGTTCCAGCGCCTGCGGCGGTTGGGTGTCAGGACGGTGATGATAACCGGCGACAATCCGATGACGGTGGCGGCAATTGCGGCAGAGGCGGGAGTCGATGATTTCGTTGCCGAAGCTACGCCGGAAACTAAGTTGGCACTGATAGAAAAGGAGCAGCAAAGCGGCAGGCTGGTTGCCATGGTAGGTGATGGCACGAACGATGCCCCGGCGCTGGCGCAGGCCGATATAGGGCTTGTGATGAACAACGGTACGCAAGGCGCGCGCGAGGCTGGGAACGTGATAGACCTCGATTTCGACCCGACGACGCTGATAGAAATAATAACGGTGGGCAGGCAGATGCTGATAACCCGTGGTGGGCTGGCAGTTTTCTGCCTGGCTGGCATCATGCCGAAATATCTGGCGCTGCTGCCAGCGCTGTTGGCAAGGAATTATAGCGGCATTTCGGTTCTGAACGTCACCAGGTTGGCGACGCCGGAAAGTGCGGTATTATCGGTTTCGGTGTTCGATGCGCTGGTAATAATTGCGTTATTGCCGATGCTGGTTAATGGAGTGAAAATAAGAGATCTTCCCGGCGGAGTGCTTTTGATAGAGAATCTTGTTTTCTTTGGCGTATTGGGTTTTTTTGCCCCGCTTGCCGGGATAAAACTGATCGATATGCTAGTAAATTTTTTGCATTTGGTATGATTTCCGCATTAAGAACATCCGTTTTATTTATCCTGATAATGACACTAATAACCGGTGTTTTTTATCCGGTGACGGTTATGCTGGTAGGGCAGGGACTGTTCAAATATAAAACAAACGGCAGCTTGATCATGCGTGATGACGAAATCATTGGCTCGGAATTAATCGGCCAGAAATTTACTCAGCGCGGATATTTTTATTCCAGGCCGTCATATGCCGGCGATAGGCATGATGGGAAGATTCCGGTCGATCTGGTTACGGCATCGGCTAGTGGACTCGATCCACACATTAGCGTCGCGGCAGCCTATTATCAGATTCCGCGCATCGCCCGCGACAGGAAAATTCCCGGCAAGAAGGTGATGGAATTAATCGATCGCAACACGGAAAAAAGATTGCTCTGGATTTTCGGTGAGGACAGGGTGAATGTTTTGCTGCTGAATTTGCGGCTTGATGATATGATGCGCGGGAATGATAAAGTGCGGTATGAGAAATGAACGAGAACAAGGACAATCCGGATAGTCGCCCTTCCGCCGAATCGTTCCTGGCGGAGGCTTCAAGAGAGGGCAGGGGGAAACTGAAAATCTTCCTAGGCGCTAGTCCCGGCGTCGGCAAGACTTACGCCATGCTTCAGGCCGCGCATGAGCGCAAGGCCGAAGGCATCGACGTGGTAGCAGCGATAGTCGAAACGCATGGTCGCGCCGAGACACACAAGTTGCTTTCTGGCCTTGAAGTCATACCAAAGAAAAAAGTGGTTTACCGCAACCGCGAATTCGAGGAAATGGATCTAGAAAAAATTCTAGAACGCAGGCCGCAACTGGTGCTTGTGGACGAGCTGGCGCATACCAACGTTCCCGGCAGTATTCACGAAAAGCGCTACCAAGACGTTGAGATATTGCTGGAAAACCAGATCGACGTTTATACCACGGTGAACATCCAGCATCTTGAAAGCCTGAATGACGTGATTTCACAAATAGCGAAAGTCAAGGTGCGGGAAACGCTACCAGACCATATTTTCAAATCCGCCGATGAGGTTGAACTGGTCGATCTGCCGCCGAAGGAATTGATCCGGCGGCTTTCCGAGGGAAAAGTTTACGTGAGGGATCAGGCACGGAATGCCATCCGCCATTTCTTCTCGCCCTCAAACCTGACGGCACTCAGGGAGCTGGCCCTGCGCCACACCGCCGAGCAGGTGGACGATCAGATGCTGCAACTTATGCAGAAGAACGCTATCAAAGGTCCGTGGCCGACGCGCGACCGCATCATGGTCTGCATCGATCATCATCCGAATTCCGAGAATCTTATCCGTGCGGCGAGTCGGATTTCGGCTAGGCGGCGGGCGCCGCTCATCACCGTTTACGTTGAGGCACCGTCGCATTACCTGCTTTCGGAAAAAGCCAAGGAGCAGATATATAAAAATTTTCAGCTGGCGGAAAATCTCGGCAGCGAAACCATCACACTTTCCGGCCGCGACGTGGCTGCTACCATCCTGACCTTCGCCCGTAACCGCAATGTAACGCAACTGGTGGTGGGACGAAAGAAACGTCCGCGCTGGCTGGAGCTCATCACCGGTTCAGTGGTGCATAAGCTCATTCGCAAGAGTGCCAATATCGACGTGTATGTGATAAATTTTGAGACATTGCCAGCATTACCGCTACCGTCAGAGCGGCAATATCCGAAAATCAACCTCGATATTTTCGATTACATAAAAAGCACTGCCGCTGTACTGCTGATATTGTTAGCTGCCGTCACCATCCAGAAATCCATGGTCATAGACCCATCGAGCCTCTTAGGCCTGTTTATAATCCCGGTATTGTTCAGCGCAGTGAATTATGGAGCAGTGCCAGCGATTTATTCATCCATTCTTGGAATATTCCTTAATGATTTCTTTTTTCGCGAGCCGATTTATAAAATTTCCTTATTGCCCTTGCCGCTGCACGGCATCGCGCTGGTGAGTTTCATCGCTACTGGAATCACCGCCAGTACACTTTCCTTCCGGGCGAAAAGCCAGGCCGTCGCTTCCGAAAGGAAGGAGCAGCGCACTGCCGCGCTCTATCAGCTTTCCCGGGAAATGGCGTCCGCGGTGCAACTGGATGATGTATTGGCTGCGATAGTGGTAAAGCTCGATAATATCCTGAATGCCGAAACCATCATCCTGTTGCCGGATGAGAGCAAAAAGAAATTGCAAGTGGTTTGCCCGCCGGAATTTGAATATGACGAGAAGGAACAGGCGGCATCATTATGGAGTTATGAGCATGAGGAAATGGCGGGACGCGGCACCGAGACGCTTACCACCGCGCGCAGGCTTTATGTTCCGCTTAAAACCCAGCGTGGTATTGTTGGGATATTAGGTATAGAGGGTAAGAAAGGCGTGTTGCTGAAGGATCTGGAATTTAGAGAGCTCTTGGACGCGCTTTCGGCGCAGAGTGCGCTGGCAATAGAGCGCGCCCGGCTCGCCGAAGAGATGGAAGAGGCGATAATCACGCGTGAGCGCGAATCACTGCGCTCAATACTACTTTCCTCGATTTCACAGGATTTGAAAACGCCGCTCGCCGCAGTAATCGGCTCAGTGTCGGCGCTGAAGGCCGCCGGGAAGAAACTCGCCAACGCCGCCAAGGACGGGCTTATCGAAATCATACTCGACGAATCGGAAAAACTGAACCAGTTCATCTCCAATCTACTGGAGATGACTAAGCTGGAAACCGGCTCGGTGATTCCCCGCATTGAACTGGTGGATATATATGAATTGGTGAATTATTCGGTGAACAAAGCAAAAAAAATGCTGGGCGGCCATCCGGTGCAGTGCGATATCCCCGCTAACCTGCCGCTGATAAAAGCGGATTTCATGATGATGGAGCAAGTGATCTCGAATCTCCTTTCCAACGCCGCGAAATATTCGGAGGCCGATTCGGAGATAGACATCGTCGTCCGTGAAGAAAAAGGTAGTGTCGTCCTTGATGTGCGCGATCATGGTATCGGCATTCCGCATGAGGAATTAAGCAAGGTTTTCTATAAATTTTATCGCGTCAAGTTTGATACCCGCAACAAGATTTCCGGCACCGGGCTTGGCCTTTCCCTCTGCCAGGCGATAATCGAGGCACACGACGCGAAGATCGAGGCGCTACTTCCCGAGGAAGGCGGCGGTTCAATACTCCGCATTACTTTCCCGGCTACGCTCACCACCCGGAAATTGAAAATAGACCAGAACCCGGAGACTATGGCGCTGGCCTAATTATGATCGCGATGAACAATGAAACAATCCGGGCGCTGGTGGTGGATGATGATCTGCCGGTCAGGAAATTCCTTAGGCTGGCACTGCCTGCCTATGGCTATGACGTTCTGGCGGCGGCTAGTGGATCGGAAGCGGTGCAGATAGCCTCCACCGAAAACCCCGACATCATCGTACTCGATTTAGGTCTGCCCGACCTGGAAGGCACCGACGTTATCAGTAACATTCGCGAATGGTCGAAAGTGCCGATCGTGTTTTTCTCGGTCAAGGCCGACGAATCCGACATCGTCGATGCGCTCGACCGCAATGCTGACGATTATGTCATCAAGCCGTTTACGATAGAGGATTTGACGGAAAAAATGCAGGCCTGCATAGAATGCAGCAAATATGACGAGGAGGCCAACCCGATCCGCAAAATTGGCAAGATCGCGGTGGATTTTGCCAACCGCGTGGTCATGTTGGACGGATATAACCTGCCGGTGAACGAAAAGGAATATGACCTGCTACGGCTGCTGGCGCTGAATAAAGGCAAAATTGTCAGAAACCGCGATTTGCTCCGCCAGGTCATCGACGGTAGCCAGAAATATAAGGATGCGATACAATATCTGCGTTATTACATGAATCGGCTGTGCTCCAAAATCGGCGACGACCCGGCCAACCCGCAATATATAATGCTTGAGCCGGGAATCGGTTATCGGATGGTGGAACCGGTGCCGTAATATAACGGGGACTTAAGAACATTCCCTTAATCGGCTTGCTAAAAGCCATGCCCCTGTTATCCTGAAATTATGCAAGTAAATGAGTTGATTTTGCCGGAGAATAATGCGGGTTCACCCAGGGAAAAAATCCTATCCGGGTTGAATCCGGAGCAGCGGGAAGCGACAGAGGCGCTGGACGGGCCGGTACTGGTGCTGGCGGGCGCGGGAACTGGTAAAACCAAAGTTTTGACTACGCGCATCGCCAATATTTTGCTCTCCAACCTCGCATTCCCGAGCCAGATTTTAGCCGTCACTTTCACTAATAAAGCCGCACGTGAAATGAAGGGGCGCATCGAGAAACTGCTGGCGGAAAACGGCGTTCCCTTGAACGGCTATCTATGGCTCGGCACTTTCCATTCGATTTTCCTCCGGATTTTGCGGAAGCATCCGGAAGCGGCGGGCTTGAAAAATAATTTCACCATAATCGACACCGACGACCAAATCCGGCTTTTGAAGCAATTAATCGAGGAACATAATATCGACGAAAAACGTTGGAACGCAAAGGGGCTTTCTGCCATCATCCAGCGTCTAAAAGATTCCGGAATTACGCCGGATAAAATGAGCGGTGCCGAAGTTCCCGATTTCGCATTCGGCAAATTAACCGTGCTTTACAATGCTTACCAAACCCGCCTGAGAACCTTGAATTCCGCGGATTTCGGTGATCTGTTACTGCACTGCCGCACGATTTTCTTGGCTTCTCCGGAAATTCTTGCCGAGTACCAACGCCGGTTTAAATATATTCTTGTCGATGAATATCAGGATACCAACGCCATGCAATATACGCTGCTCCGGATGTTGGCGGAGGAGCATAAAAATATCTGCTGCGTCGGTGATGACGACCAGTCGATTTATAGCTGGCGCGGCGCGGAAATAGCCAATATCCTGAAGTTTGAGCATGATTTTCCCGGAGCAAAAATTATCCGCCTTCAGCGCAATTACCGCTCGACCAAACCAATACTGGCAGCCGCATCGCGCCTCATTTCCAACAACAAATCGCGGTTGGGTAAGGAATTATGGACCGAGGCCGATGGCGGAAAAAAAGTGAAAGTCATATCGCTGTGGGATGATAAAAAAGAAGCGGAATATATCGGCGGCGAAATTGAGGCAGCGCAGCGCATTCATGGGGCAAGATTGAATGAAATGGCGATATTGGTGCGTGCCGGGTTCCAGACGCGCGCCTTCGAGGAATGTTTCATCAATATGGCGATTCCTTACCAGGTAATAGGCGGTTTGAGATTCTACGAACGCCAGGAAATCCGGGACGTGATCGCATATATCCGCGTTGCCATGCAGCCGGATGATGATCTGGCGCTCGAGCGGATAATCAACGTGCCGCGCCGTGGGATTGGTGCTGCCACCATTGATCAAATCCGCAAAAACGCGCGGGAGAATAATATATCTTTCCTGGCAGCGATAAGAAATTTATTGGCGGCGGGGGAGTTCAAATCCAGAGTGAAAACAACATTGGAGAAATTGGCTGTTGATTTCGCGCGCTGGCAAAAAAAACTAGAAGAATCACCACAGGATACAAAAATCGCCGAAATAATCCTGAACGAATCTGGTTATCTACAAATGTGGAAAGCAGAAAAAACTTTGGAATCGCAGGGTAGATTGGAGAACCTAGCCGAGCTTTTGAATGCCATCCAGGAGTTTTCCGGGATGCCGGAATTCATGGAGCATGTGAGTCTGGTGATGGATATCGACAAAGCCGCCGATAACAATATGGTTAGTATCATGACGCTGCATGCCGCCAAGGGCCTGGAGTTCGAGACGGTTTTTCTGCCCGGCTGGGAGGAGGGCCTGTTCCCGCATCAGCGCTCCATGGATGAAAAAGGCTTAAGTGGATTAGAGGAGGAGCGCCGGTTAGCTTATGTCGGCATCACCCGCGCCAAAAGCAATTTATATATTCTATTCGCCGCCAGCCGGAGGATTTATAACCAATGGCAAAGCAGCATCCCTTCGCGGTTTATCGATGAATTGCCGGGCGAGCATATTGAAGTAATCAATGGTGGAATCGGTAGTTATTCGCAGCCGAAACCTTTTACCCACGTGAATACTCCGGGATTTTCTGCCAACTCCAAAGGGAATTATTTGCAACCGGCGACGGCGTCAGCGGCGGAAGCGAAATTCAAATCCGGAGATAGAGTGTTCCATGAAAAATTCGGGTATGGTACGGTGGGAGGGCTTTCCGGCGCACATCTGACCATTTCTTTCGATAAGGCGGGAATGAAAACGCTGATCGAGAGTTTTGTGAAGAAGGCTTAGGTGAAAATCATCATCGCCGCTGTCGGGAAAATGAAGGCTGGGCCGGAAAAAGCCATCAGCGATTCATATCTGAAACGGATTCCCTGGAATATCCAGATAAAGGAAATCGAGGAAAAGAAAAATTTATCCGGAGAAAAATTAAAATCTGCCGAGGGGAAACTTTTGCTTGCCGCGAGCGAAAAAACTAAACGCATCGTGCTGGATGAGCGTGGCGAGATTTTATCAAGTATCGCATTCGCTCGGAAAATTAATGGTTTTGGTGGCCCGATTTCATTCCTTATTGGCGGGGCGGAGGGCCATGGTGATGAAATTAGTAGCAATGCCGATTTTTTATTATCACTTGGTAAAATGACCTGGCCGCATATGCTAGCGCGCGTGATGCTGGCGGAGCAGATTTACCGCGCCCACACCATTTTGTCAGGGCACCCATATCATAAAGCGTAAGATTTATTTAGGTTTGCGGGTTTTCGCCAGGAGCCTAGCGGTGAATTTCCCGACTACTTGTTTGCGGTTTTCCAGAAGACGGGTTCTTATAGCTGCGATTCGCTCTTCTGGTGAGCCATCCGGCTTGATTGCATGATTTGTTTCTTCGGTCTCGGTCACCGCCGTCATGCGCGCATGCTAATCGGACTGGCGGCGCGAAGTCAATTCTAATTGCTGAAAATCATTTGATTTGCGCCCAGCATATATTTAACCTGTGCAAGATGTTTCCGAAATTCAGCAAAAGGTTCAGCGATAAATATGCGGCAGTGGCACCGGGTGATGATTTCATCCGGCGGCGCATCTCGCCCGCACCCATTTGGATAACTGTCATCTTTGCCGTCATAATCGCTATTTTTCTCGGGTTAATAACTGAAATCGACCGGTTGGGGATTCCTCTGGCGGCGGCTGTTTCCGGCATCCTGTTATTCCTGCTCGGGCTGTTTTTCTACCTGAGTCTGGAGCGGGTTTACGATAAAGTCGCGGCGGGGGAATTCCAGAATGCGATATTCGCCGGCGGCGCCGGAGCGGGAAGCGAATTCTGCCTGATCTTAAAGGAAGACAATACGGTGGTCTATTCCAATCCCGGCTATTACCGCTATTTCTCATATACGGTGAAAGGCGGCCACACTGACCTGGACGCCCTGTACAAAAGCGGCGGTTTCAGCCGGGAAAACATTAACCGCATGATGCTTGCCATGGCCAAGCACAAGCCGGAAAAATTCGAGCTGCACCTGACCAATCTTGAAGGGCAGAAGCGCGAACTTGATTTGATCTTAGAGCCGATAAGAAGGCCGAAGGGATTTTTCGCGCTGCGTGCTATAAAGAAAAATATTCCCGGATTGCCGGTACAAGCAGCCGCTATCGATAGCGGCATCATCCCGGATATAGCCGATTCTCTCGGCGCAGGGCTTTATATTCTGCGTGCCGACAATACTATTCAATATGCCAACGAACGGCTCTGCCGGGATTTCGGGTTTGAGCCGACTGAGTTGATAAACCGCATGAATTTCGCCGATCTGGTTTTTAACCGCAATAAAACCCTCCATGATCTTGATAAGAATTTCACCGGCGCCCTGACTTTCCTGGATAAAAATCATCAGATGTTCGCTGCAAGGCTTAACCATTTCGTGAGCTTCAGCGAAAACGGCGAGATCGCGAAAAAATACGGCCTGGTTGCTCTGGCCCCGCCTCAGCCTAAACCGATAGACGGTAACCGTATAGATGACGCATGGCGGCTGTTTGCGGAAAATTCGCCGGTGGCAAAAATTATGATAGATGAAGAGGGCAGGGCGCTCCGTGCCAATCGCTCGGCCAGGACACTGCTCAAGAAAAAAGAGGGCGAACCCGCCGGATGGAACGTAGCTGATGCGATGAATCCCGAAAACCGCGAGGATTTCCTGAACCTGCTCGCCAAGACCGTGAAAGATGAAAATAAATACGGCAACCCGATAAGCGTCCGGCTGGCCGCGGACAGCAACTCAACTGCATCGCTTTATTTAAGCCGGTTGCCCGGTGAGTATGATAATAGCGGCAATAATTACCTCTGCGACCTGATCGATACCACCGAGCAGAAAAACCTGGAGCTGCGTTTTGTCCATTCACAGAAAATGCAGGCGGTAGGCCAGCTTGCGGGCGGAATTGCGCATGATTTCAATAATTTGCTAACGGCGATGACTGGATTTTGCGATCTGCTGTTGATTCGCCACCCCTCCGGCGATCCATCGTTCGCTGACATCATGCAGATAAAGCAGAATGCCAACCGCGCCGCGAATTTAGTGCGCCAGCTCCTGGCATTTTCGCGCAAGCAGACGCTGCACCCGGAAGTGCTCGACATAACCGACGTGTTGGCCGAATTGTCGAACTTGGTGAGAAGGCTGATCGGCGAGAATATAGAATTGAAAATCATCCATGGGCGGGACTTAGGATTGGTGAAAGTTGATCAGGGCCAGTTTGAACAGGTGATAATAAACCTTGCGGTGAACGCTCGCGACGCCATGCAGGGTGGCGGTACGCTCACCATTCGGACTGGCAATATCGGCGTGGATAAGGAGCATCCTATCCCTAAGGATTTAATCCCGCCTGCCGAGGATGAAGTGATCGCTGAGGGAAATTATATCCTGATAGAAGTAATCGATACTGGCAGCGGCATCCCGCCGGAGATCCTGGGGAAAATCTTCGAGCCGTTCTTTTCCACCAAGGAAGTAGGCCAGGGAACGGGACTCGGGCTTTCCACCGTTTACGGTATTGTGAAACAGACCGGCGGATACATATATGTTACCAGCGTTCCGGGAAAGGGTACGAAGTTCAGCATATTCCTGAAAAGCCATGCTGCAGCTGCGGAAAAGCCAGCGGAAAAGCCGGAAGAATCGGAGAAAGCGATAACCAGGGATTTAACTGGTGTCGAAACCATATTGCTAGTGGAGGACGAAGATCCGGTCAGGATTTTCAGTGCACGGGCGCTGCGCAACAAGGGTTATTCGGTGCTGGAGGCCGATTGCGGCGAGGCGGCGCTGGAGATCGTCGCCAAGATGGGTGATGAGATAAACGTCATCATCACCGATGTCGTCATGCCCGGCATAAACGGCCCGACTCTGGTGGAACAGGTGGTGCAGAAATACCCTGGAATCAAGGTCATTTTCATCTCTGGCTATGCCGAGGACGCGTTCATAAAAACCTATGGCTCTGAGCGGAAATTCAATTTCCTGCCCAAGCCGTTTACCTTGAAGCAGCTTGCAAGCAAAGTGAAAGAGGTGGTGGGGAAGGAGAAGTAAGGTGGAAAAATTCGGTATTATATGACCCAGTATAAGACAATAGTTTTATTCGCGGTTTTGTTTTTCGCATTTCCTTGTGTTGCGGAAACGCAGGATGAAATAGCGCAAAAGGCCGAAGACTACCTGAACGGCATCAAAACCATGCAGGCGGATTTTCTGCAAGTGGGTCCTAGCGGCGATGAAAGCACCGGGAAATTTTATCTCTCGCGTCCGGGGAAAATCCGCTGGGAATATGAAATGCCGTCGCGGATTCTCATCATCATCAACGGCTCGCTGGTTAGCTATTATGATTATGAATTGAACCAGGTGAGCCATGCGCCGAGTGGCTCCAACCTGGCTGAGTTTCTGGCGCACGATAAAATCTTACTTTCCGGGGATGTAAAAGTTTTGAGCGCCGCTGAGGAATTCGGCCTCATAACCATCACCATAACCCAGTCCAAAAAAACCGATGAGGGAAATTTAACCTTGATTTTCAGCGATTCCCCGATGATGCTAAAGAAAATGATTGTCACCGATGCGGCGGAAAAAGAAACTCAGGTGACATTTGAAAACCAAGCATTCGATTTGTCGCTGGAAAAAGATTTGTTCATAATGAAAGACCCGAATTTGTTTAAGAAAAAAGATACCAGTCACTAGAAGGAGGACCAAAATGCCCAGTTTCGATGTAGTTTCTAAAACTGATATGCAGGAAGTAGATAACGCCGTTAATTCCACCGCGCGTGAAATCGCCAATCGTTACGATTTCAAGGGAACGAAATCCAGTATCGAGCGAAAAGAGGCGGAAATCGTGATAATAGCTGATGACGATTATAAGCTGAAAGCGATGCAGGAAATGCTGAAAGTACATTTCACAAAACGCAAGATAGAGCCGACAGCGCTCGATTTCGGTAAGCCGGAACCAGCGGCCAATGCCACGATCCGTCAGGCGGTGAAGGTGAAGCAGGGCATTGAGCAGGAATTGGCCAAGCAAGTCGTCAAAGCAATAAAGGACAGTAAGATGAAGGTACAGGCCTCGATAAAAGGCGATGAATTACGCATCCAGGGTGCGAAAAAGGATGATCTGCAATCCGCCATTGCGCTGGTGCGCGGCATGCACCTTCCGCTACCGCTGCAATTCGTGAATTTCCGGGATTGAAATTAATGGCAGGGAAAGGAGCAGCGCAAAACTCCATCAGCGTCATTTACATCACCGCTGCCTCTTGCAAGGAAGCGGAAACCATAGCGAAGAAGTTGGTGGAAAAAAAGCTCGCCGCCTGCGCCAATATATTTCCGCCCATCGCCGCGATTTATCAATGGCAGGGAAAATTAGAGAATGCGCACGAATATCCAGTCATATTGAAAACCTCGGGCCGCATGGTGAAAAAAGCCATCGCGGAAATAACAAAACTCCATTCATACGATTGCCCATGTGTGATTTCCTGGAAGATAGGTGAGGGTAATACAGAATTTTTGCAGTGGGTGCAGAAAAGTACGCTATGATTTCTGCTGTGCCGTGCGGTTTCTTTTCGCTATAGACCGCCATTTTTCAACTTCTTCCGCATCTTCTTTAACACCGCCGATGCCGGTATTGTAGATTTCTGCAAGGCTTTCCGCCGCTTCCACGCTGCCGCGCTCAGCTGCTATCTTATAATGTTCCAATGCTTTTTCCGGATTTTTCTCCGTACCGATTCCGTTCATATACATATAGCCAAGGTTGGCGTCGCCGTCCTTATTGCCATTACCGGAAGCCATTTCGAAATATTTTAGTGCTTCCTTGTCGTTATGTCCGATTATTTTGCCATCGCGGTAAAGGGCTGCTAAGCGTGCCTCGGAATCGGCATCGCCCGCATCAGCGGCGCGTTTCAGCCAGAGAACGCCTCTTTTTTCGTCACCAGCCACCTCTTTTCCCTCGCGGTACATAGCGGAAATGTGAAGCGCGGATGCGCCTTTTTCGCTGGCCTCGGCGGAATTAGCGTAAATATACGAATAGATTTCAATCGCTTTCTGCGGATTTTTCTTCACCGTTTCGCCGGTGCGATACATCCCGGCGATTCTTTCCGCTGCCGCAAACGACCCCACTTCATACGCTCGGTTCAGATATTCCAGGAATTTCTTCCGGTCTTTGGTAACGCCCTGGCCTTTTTCGTAATATTCTGCCAGTTGGAAAAGTGCTTTTGGGTTTTTCAAGTCCGCCGATTTCTTCAGGTAATCCAACGATTTTTCGGTGTTGCGCGGAATATCGCCGCCGAGGAGGTATATGTATGAAAGAGCAAGCGCGGCGCGCGAATCACTGCCACTGCTGGCGTTTTCCAAGTATTTTACCGCGGTTTCCACGTTCCGCTCCACACCGCGTCCCTGATAATACATGACGCCCAGGATAAACTGGATTTTTGTATCGGATTCGGAATTTCTCACAGTTTCTTCCAGGCGGTCTTTTGGTATTATTTCCGCATCGGTAATTGATTCGGGAAGGGAATATTTTTCCTCAGCTTGTACGGCAACCGGCAGAAATAATAGGAACGATATTATGAGGATTCTAGAGCCCGCCACGGAGTTCTCTTGCCATTTCGATGGCGTAATAGGTGAAAATCCCGGTCGCACCGGCGCGTTTGAATGCCATCAGGCTCTCATAAAATGCTGCCTTTTCATCAAGCCAGCCTAAGCTCCCAGCGGCTTTTATCATCGCATATTCGCCGCTCACCTGGTAGCTAAAAACCGGGACGTGAAACGTTTCGCGCACGCGCCATAATATGTCAAGATAGGGCATTCCCGGTTTTATCAAAATCATATCCGCGCCTTCGGCGATATCCAGCGCGACTTCGCGCAAAGCCTCATTGCTGTTGGCGAAATCCATCTGGTAGGTTTTCTTATCGGCCTTCCCTAAATTCTTTGTTGAGCCGACCGCGTCGCGGAATGGTCCGTAGAAATTTGATGCATATTTCGCGGCATATGACATTATTTGAACGGCTTCAAAACCCGCCGCATCCAGCGCGTCGCGCAGTGCGCCGATGCGCCCGTCCATCATATCGGAAGGGGCGATTATGTCAGCACCGGCGCGCGCCTGTATCACCGCCTGACAGCAGAGGATTTCCACCGTTTCGTCATTCAATATCTCGCCGTTTTTCACCAGCCCGTCCTGGCCGTGCGAGGTATATGGATCGAGCGCGACATCGGTGATGATCCCTATATCCGAAACCGATTTTTTTACCGCTGCGACAGTCTGGCATATCAGGTTTTTCGCGTTCACAGCCTCGCTTGCCTTTGCATCGCGCAATTTCGCATCGATGCTCGGGAAAATGGCAACCGCTGGAATGCCCAATTCCTTAGCCTCTTTTATTTTTTTCACCGCCAGATCAACAGAAAGGCGGAAAACTCCCGGCATCATCGCCACCGGCGTTTTTTTGTTTTCCCCTTGGGTGACGAACAATGGCAGAATCAAGTCATCGGCGGAAAGCCGGTTTTCCGCCACCAACCGCCGCGACCAAACGCTCTTGCGGTTGCGCCGCAGCCGCACCCTTGGAAAACCAGCATTTTCCCGTATAGACTTTTTCATTGATGCCATCTTAGGAAGCCAGCGCGAAAAAAGCAAAATTTAGTTTGTCTTGCAGCGAGAAATATCTATAAAATCTAGTAAATGCGAAAATATATTTTTTATTTCCTATTCGCCGCATGTCTGTTTTTTGGGCATGAAGCAAGCGCCGCTAAACACAAAAGGGCCTACATACCGAACCCGCCATACGCGGCGATATTGGTAGATGCTGGAACCGGGAATATTATATATCAGACTAATTCCGACCTGCCGCGCTACCCTGCGTCGCTGACCAAGATGATGACGCTCTATCTCACTTTTGAAGCGCTGGAAAATGGGAAACTCAGCATGAATCAGAATTTGCGGGTTTCCGAGCACGCCGCGTCGCAAGCCAAGGTGACGCTTAATTTACAGCCGGGCGACCGCATCAGCGTCAAGGACGCGATATTGAGCTTGGTCGTGAAATCGGCCAATGATTCGGCGGTGGTTTTGGGGGAGTCCGTAGGCGGAGATGAGGAGGATTTCGCCGCGGCAATGACGCGGAAAGCCCGCCAGCTTGGAATGAATCATACTACTTTCGAGAATGCTTCCGGGCTTTATGACGACCAGCAAAAATCCACAGCGCGCGACCTGGCTAAGCTGGTAATCGCCCTCCAACGAGATTTTCCGCAATACTATCCGCTATTCTCGCGTACCAGCTTCACTTATCGTGGGCAGGTCTATCTTGGGCATAATAAAGTCACTAAAATATATAAGGGGTGCGATGGCGTGAAAACCGGATTCCTGCGTGCTTCCGGGTTTAACTTGGCAAGCTCGGCGGTGCGTGGTGGCCGCCGCATAGTCGGCGTGGTATTAGGTGGAAAAACCGCCGCTGCCCGTGACCGGAAAATGATGCAGCTTTTGGATTATGCTTTTACTACACTGAAGCAGCGTGGGCAGAAACTAGCGACGGGAAAGAAAACGCATAAATCTTCAGCGATTCCCGCCGGATCGCTTGCGAGCCAGACCCTCTCCAATCTAGGAATTTAAAAGATTACGCGTTGCGGTTTCTATATCTGGCTGCCGCATCAGGCTTTCGCCGACGAGGAAGCAATTCACCCCGTGTTCCGCCATTAATTTTATGTCGGTATTGGTTTTTATTCCGCTTTCGCACACGACGGTATGTGATGGCGGGATTTTTTTCGCGAGCGTCAGTGTGGTACTCATATCAACGCGTAAGGTTTTAAGATTTCGATTGTTTATGCCGATTAATTTGCTTTTAAGCTTGAGCGCGGTCTCCAGTTCGTTTTCGTCATGCGCCTCAATCAAAACATCCATGCCAAGCTCTAGCGCGATTGCTTCCAACTCCTTGGCCTCAAGGAGTTTTAGTGCCGCGATTATTAATAAGACGCAATCGGCGCCGATGGCACGCGATTCATATATCTGATAGGGATCGAGCATAAAATCCTTGCGCAACACTGGCAGAGAACAGGCATTTTTCACCAGAGCAATATATTCATCCTTCCCTTGAAAATATTTTTCGTCGGTCAACACGGAAATGCACGCCACTCCAGCGTTTTCATAAGCTTTTGCAATACTCGCCGGATTGAAATCATCGCGGATTACGCCGCCGCTCGGTGAGGCTTTTTTTATTTCCGCGATTAGGGAGATTTTTTTGGCTTTCAGTGCAGCGAGAAATCCCCGCGGAGGCTCGACGGTTTTTATTTGTCGCTGCAATTCACTCAAGGAAACCGCCTTTTTCCTTGCCGCGACATGCGATAATTTATCAGCGCAGATTTTCTGCAGAACGTCAGTCATCTGTACCCGATAGTTCGCCACTGTTGGTGATTTCAACCAGCTTTTCCAGTGCTTTTCTTGCTTTGCCACCATCGATGGATTTGGCGGCCAAACCCACCCCGTCAGCCAGATTTTCGGCTTTCCCAGTCACTATCAGCGCGGCGGCGGCATTCAACAAGACTATATCGCGGTACGCACCTTTTTTACCGCCGAGTAAATCGCGCATAGCCCTAGCATTATGTGCCGCATCACCGCCCGCCAGTTCCGCAAGCGGCGAAGTTTCAAGCCCGGCATCGGCAGGTGTCACGGTGAAATTAGCAACCAGGCTGTTCTTCAGCTCAGCCACGTGCGAAGGCCCGGAAATGCTCAGTTCGTCTAGGCCGCCCTCGCCGTGCACCACCCATGCCGCGCTGCAGCCCAAGTTTCGCAAAACTTCGGCCATTTTGCCGACGGCTTCCCGCTCATATACGCCGATAATCTGACTTTCCGGTATTGCCGGGTTAGAAAGCGGCCCAAGCAGGTTGAACACCGTTCTAATTCCAAGCTCATGGCGTACCGGCGAAATATGCCGCATCGCCTTGTGATGCTTCGTAGCCAGCAGGAAGCAGATATTGGCCTTTTCCAACGATTCCTCGACCAATTCTTTCGGTGCGTCAATTTTTACGCCCAATGCTTCCAGCACGTCTGCTGAACCACATCTGGATGATATGGCGCGGTTGCCGTGTTTGGCTACGGGAACGCCGCATCCCGCCAAAACAAGTGCCGAAGCTGAAGATACATTCAGCGTACCGGCATCATCGCCGCCGGTGCCGCAGGTATCTATGGCCCCGGGCGGTGATTTTATCTTATCCGCCTTATGGCGCATAACCAGCGCTGCGCCGGTGATTTCATCGACAGTTTCGCCTTTTATCTTCAATGCGATGAGGAAAGCGGCGATTTGCGGCGGCGTCGCTCCGCCGGAAAGCATTATCTGGAACGAGCGCTTGCTATCCTCGATCGAGAGGTCTTCTCCTTCCGTTAGCTGCTTCAGATATTTTATTATTTCCGACATAATTCTAGGAAGTTTTGCAAAATCTTATGCCCGTGCTCGGAGGCGATGCTTTCTGGATGGAACTGCACGCCGTGGATATTATATTTTCTGTGCGAAAGAGCCATTATCGTTCCATTGGCGGTTTTTGCGGTGATTTCCAATTCGTCGGGAAAAGTTTTTGGATCGGCAACCAGCGAATGGTAACGCGCAGCTTTGAATTTATCAGGCAATCCTTTGAAAATTCCACTGTGGTCGGTAACGATTATCTCGCTCACCTTACCATGTACCGGGGTATTGGCGCGAATAATTTCCCCACCGAAGGCTTGCGCTATCGCCTGATGGCCGAGGCAGACGCCTAAAATCGGGATTTTCCCCTTGGCCTTTTCTATCAATTCCAGGCAGATTCCTGCTTCATCCGGCGTGCAGGGGCCGGGCGAAATAACAATGCCGCCAGGATGCGATTTTATTATGCTTTCCGCAGACTCTGCGTCATTGCGCAAGACTTCCGCCTCTGCTCCTAGTTCATATAGGTAATGCAGGAGATTGTAGGTGAAGCTATCGTAATTATCTATGAGGGTTATTCTCATTGGTAGTAATATACCCCATTAAGGGCATATGTGGCAACCTGCTCTAGGCCGTATTTCCTAGTTTATCACGTTCGGCATCAGTTCCAGAATCTCGGCGCGGAGCTTCACGTTCTTCGCCTTTGTATTCTTGAGATTGGCCTCCATCTTGACGCGGTTTTCGTCATCGAGCACGAAGCCGATCATACCGCCGCGGTAAATGAATTTCTTAGCCGAGCTGATGGTGAGGATTTCCGATGCATCCAGCGCGGAAATGATGTTATCAATATTGCTGTCTTCGCTTTCCGGGATGAACAATATGTCGCAGCCGGAAAAGTCGCGTATTGCCTTAAACCATTTAACCGAAATATCCTTGGTCGCATGATCGCGCAGATATTTGGCGATTAGTTGCCCGACGCTTTCATTTTCTGGAACCCCCGGTTTTTCATAGTAACAGATTTCCCTGATTGAGTGCGGCGGATTGCCAAGTTGGACGAACGGACGTATTTTTATTATGTATTGCGCCCGGATTTCCTCCGGCGTAATGGTTTGCGCGGCCGTAGCTAACGGTAGCATTACCGCCAGAACAACAAACCACAGTCGCTTTTTTATGTACTGCTCTAAGAACATAGATTGTTCTATTTTTCCCCAGGCACTATTAACAAATTCGAAATGTCTTATAGTTAGCTATAACCAATCAATCAAACTGAAAATCACTGCGGGGCGAAAGAAGCGCGGTGGCATCCGGGTCCTGTGGCGTGATATGGAATTTTTTCATGTCGCCAGAGAGCAGATGCATTTTCAGACCTTCATATTCTGGGCGCATAGGAATATCTAAGTCTTTCTGGATAACGCAATAAACCCCAACATTGCTATATATTCGTTTATAAAGGCGCGTGCGAATCATATCTCCAATTCCGAACATGTAACGCACTCGATACTTTATGCAGCGATCTAAAATAGCCAGAAACATTTTCTTGGTTATTTCGCCTTTGCGTAAGGATGGCTCGAGAACAATACGGTTAAATTCCGCGTAGGAATATCTGTCCAACTCCATTTCTGGCAAGCTATCACGCAAAGAGAAATATTTTTTGCCTGGAGAAGGACTAATGTCCTTTTCCAAATCCAGTATTACAGATTTATGAGACGTTGATATGCGGAGACAGGCACCGCCCAGGCAGTGCCCGTTTTCATCGTGCACAAGCAGCATCTGATCATCCGGGTCGCCATAATTTTCCGCGTCGCTTTCGCTGAAAATCCGAAACCCTACAAAGCGCGGGTCAATTTTATATAAACTTTTGCGCAGTTTTTTATAATCTGAGATAAGCCCCCTATCACGGGAAAACTGCATCGTTGTTGGCCTATCAGGCATCACTTCAATATCGTACTGTAACCTTGGCATAATAAGCGCGTGGGATTTCATCCTGGATCCCATTCGGCGGCGCAGTGAATTCATTATGCTTGTTATCCAGTAGGTTCTGGCCGACGAACGAGAATTCTAGCCAATTCTCAGCCTTCCAGATGAACTGGGTATCGAACCGCACATATTCATCTATGGAATAAGCTGGTAATTTATCTACATAATAAACCTGGTTCACCATCTGCACATCATATGGGAGGAAAAGCCTTGAGCGGACAGTAAATTGATGATGCGGAATTTCGTGCTCTTGCGGCAGGAAAGTCGGATCTTGGCTGGAACTCTGATCCAATATCATGTTGATATAGCTATAATTGGCAAGCAGGCTCCAGCGCGAAGTTACGTCCCAGTTGGCGCTTTCCTCGAATCCGTAGGAATGCCCCCTGCCGAGGTTGGAGACAACGAAGGGGATGTAGGTGCCCCCAGCAACAGCTATTGGATTTCCCGGCTCAAAAGTGAGCAATTTATTATAATAGTTAATAAACGCGGTACTATCTAGGCTAACCGTTTGCATAGGTTTTATCCTATGGCCAATTTCGTAAGCTGTCAACTCTTCCGAATCAAGATTCCGGTTATATTGCTCCTGCGCGATGACACCAGGGGCTATGGTTTGAACATTTAATGTTGCACTTTCATCAAAAACTCCTGGTGAAGTGACGGCACGCGACACTGCAGCCCACAGGGTTTGTTTGTTATCCGGATACCAGGCGATCCTGGCGCTTGGCTCCGGCACAAACCCGGAAAGGCTATTCTGCTCGAATTTTGAGCCTAATGTTAGGTAAACCTCCTTCGGAATCAGGGCGATCTGATCTTGCAAGAATGCGTTAAAAATATTTTCATTGTCCACCGGACGCGGTATAGTGACGCTTGACACGCCTTGCAGAGAATCGTTGATATAGCGTGCGCCTGCTCCCCATAGTACATCGTTACGTTCATCGGCTTTCCATGAAGTCTGGTAATCGAAATCCACGGTGGAAACCTGTTGTTTCAATTGAGAATAGTTAGGGCTTTGATAATCGAAATACGCTTGGAATGTGGATTGCAATGTATCGCTATGGTTTTCCGTCCACCGGCCGAGCAGATTTCCGCCTTGCGAATTTATTTTATCCAGCATGGAGGTGGAACCGGTTGGAGAGGTGAAAGATGGCAAGGCTAAATCTAGGTTTATGTGTGCAGCATAAACATCGCCCTGGAATGTTGCCTTGCTGGTGGAGGATGGACTCCAATCCGAACGAAACCCGGTCTTTGCATTATGCCAGGAATTATCGCCATCATCTCCGGTAACGGTTTTGGTTTCCGCCCGGTCATCATACATACCGTAAACCCGGTAATATCCGTCATCCCCGATTTTCCCGCCATATCTGGCATCGGTGATTGAGCGATCTTGATTCCCCGCTAAGGTGCTGGCATATACGCCCTGGGTATCGGCGGCACTTTTCGTAATAATATTGATAATACCGTTCACCGCATTGGCTCCCCACAAAGAAGCGCCCGGCCCGCGGATCACCTCTATTCGGTCGATATCCTCAAGCGGAATATTTTGGATATCCCAATAAACCCCGGAAAACATTGGCGTATATATGGTTCGGCCATCTACCAGAACCAGCAATTTATTGGAAAAAAACCCATTAAATCCCCGCGAGGAAATCGCCCAGTTGCTCGAATCGATCCGCGCCACGTCCAGCCCCGGCACTCCGCGCAGCACTTCAGCTATATGGGTTGCTCCCGAAAGTTTTATATCCTCATTGGTTATAACGTAAATCGCGGCGGGAGAGCGGAAGGAATCCTCAGGTTTTTTCGATACTGAAGTTACTATATTACCTAGGCTCGCCAGTGAAGTAGTGTCCAAATCGCCGTTTGCGGCCAGCTGATCCTGCGCAATAGCGCAAAAAGGTAGTGAAAGTATGCCGAATAAAGTATAAGCCAGCGCTTTCTTCATGTGACCTCCTTTTAAGGACAGCCAAAAAGGTAACACGTAATAGATTAATCAAAGATTAATAGGAAGCAAAGGTATTTGACCAATATCAAAATTTACCACAGACTGAGGTGTTTTTGTCACAAGATAATAGTTTTCATCCTCCTCTGGGACATTTCGCAGTTCAGTTGCGGGCCGGTAAAAAGCTTGCAATTTTTTATAAGGCATCCAGCTTTTTAAGGAATATCCAAGGCTGGCCATAAATCCCGGCATATCGCGGCTTGAAGCATGCCAATCGGTTTTTTCTTGGGCCTCAGTGAGAAAATTAGCGGCGCGGACGCGCCAATTTTTCACATCATCCGGGTGTGCCATCGCCCCGAAGATTATTTCCAATTGCCCAGAAAATAATGCATGCAAGGTTGTGAATAGCCCTTTCACGTCGGATTCCCTAAGATACATCAGCACCCCTTCCAATATGACCAATGTTGCTGTTCCGCTATTAAAGCTTTTTTCCGCGTTAAGAACCCCGGTTAGCGGGGTTTTTGCTAAATCCGCAGCCAGGAATCGGCAATTTCCTGGCAATTGACGACCCATGCGCTTTAACGCCACCAATTTCACCTCGCCTGCTCCCGGCAAATCAACCTCGAAAAATCTGGCGGCGGGGTATTTCCCCGCCATGCGTACCGCCAGCGTATCCAGCCCCGCACCTAGGATAATCACCTGCCCTGCTCCGCCCGTTTCGGCCATGAACCTGTGCAATTCGGCTTCTATCAATAGTTTACGGAAGAGAAAATGGTGCATCATCCCCGGAACTAATATGTTATCCAGCGCGAATTCCGCTAATTTTGGCGGCAATAGCGAAATCAGCCGCTTCACCGGCGTATCCGTCGCGCCCTTAGAGAAACTGGCGGAGAGTTCAGCCATTTCCTCAGGAATGTATTTTCCCCACTCCGGCGTACTAGCCAATTTCCCGATGCAGGAGGCGACGCTGTATGCGGTTATGCTTGTTTTTACCTGAGACATTTTTGTCATCCTCGTGCTCGACACGAGGATCCATCAATTAATAATTTTTCGATGGATACTCGGGTCAGGCCCGAGTATGACAAACTCTATAAGTTGAGGCAAGCAAACGGAGTTTATTTATGCATTGGATTTATTTATCTGCCGCGATTCTTTGCGAAGTTGCCGGGGTCATCTCGATGCGGCTCTCGCAAGGCTATACGAAATTAATCCCATCCATCCTGATTTTCGTATTTTACGGAATAGCCTTTACACTCGTCACTTTCGCGATCAAGAAAATCGAAATCAGCGTGGCATATACTATCTGGGCGGGAGTTGGCACGGCGCTGATCGCTCTAATCGGCATATTCTATTTCGGTGAGGAATTGAATGCGCTGAAACTCGCTTCAATCGCATTGGTAATTCTGGGAATCGTGGGCTTAAGGGTTTCGGGGAGTTAAAATCACCTGATTTTATACCCCCATGCCCCCGCCATTTTTTTAAGTCGTGATTATGAAATCGCTGGCTGAGAGGATGTTATGGTTTATATTGACCAGCGTGATCGATCCGCCGTCGGTTAAATTTATAACGCCGGATTGCTGCAAGGCTGCATAGGCCTGTGCGGCGGTGGAAAAAATCTTACTGCTGAATTCCAGCTGGTCGCCGTACGGGTTGAAATTCTCTATCTTGTCGTTCCCAGTTGGGCCGTTTGTATCCAGGAATGCGTACAAATTGTTTTTGCCGGTGCCGCCGGTCATGGTGTCATTTCCCGTTTGGCCGAAAATGGTATCGTTGCCGTAGCCGCCGATTAAGATGTTATTGCCCTTGCCGCCCTGGATTATGCTATTTCCCGTGCTGGCAATTATGGTATCGTTTCCCGCTCCGCCATGGATGGTATCATTTCCCGGTGCGGTTTTTATTTCGTCCCCCAAATTGTTTGCCGTAATCGAATCATTGCCGGGGCCGGTATCCAGAGTGCCGATATGAGTTCCGTAAGCGATGAAATAGTTTGATTGCCCGACCGTGCTACCCATCCCCTGCTTGAGATTGATGGTGGCGTTGCCGGTAAAATGCGTGGTATCAAAAGTGCTGGTGCCGACGGGATTCCAAATGGTTTGTGTGGTAGCTGAGCCGTCGATTTTATAAGTTTGCGGCGTGTAATTCATATTCGGGCCATATAGCCATTGCATCACCAGAACGTCATATGGCATCGGTGTTTGCGGCGGATCAGCTTGGGTAGCGATAGCGCCGGGAGTATAGGCCATCAAAGTATTATCGTAAGTTGCTGCCGCGACCGGAAGGAATGGTCCCAAGCCATCGCCAGAATTGATGCCGGGAAGTACGCTGCTGTAATTTTCCGGATGCTTCAACCCCAGCGCATGTCCGAGCTCATGAATCGTCGTCATGATTATTGTTGGATCCAGGCTGCCGATGAACTGAAGAACATTGGCGTTGGTGGTTACATGGACTTCCGCCTGGGCCATCTGGGTTGGTTGACGGGGAATGGTGGTGGGAGAAGTTACTCCAAGCTCAGCGCCGGTCGCAGTCACCGTCAAGCCGGTATCGTCGACGACCACTATATTGGCACTCGCCGCCGCGGGAGATGAAGGGGAAACATAAGTAAAATGCACGTTGGCGACCCTTTCCCAGGCCGCCATGGCGCCGTTTAAATCGCTGACGAAATGGCCTTCGGTAGGACCGGAGATAGTGTAAGTTATATTAGTAGCTGCCTGATGCAGCGCGCCTGTCCAATCGTAACCCGCCAAAAGCGAATCGATCCGGTTATCGCCAGAAAGGAAAGCGTCATTGCTAGAACTACCAAACGTATCGGCGAGTTTCGAGCCAGAATGTGGTTCGCTCATATAATGCGAATTATTGCGTTTCACCCGCAGCTTGTAAAATTAATTCTTGTATCTTCCTGCTGTTTCCGCCGCGATTATTATCGATTTTGCTTTGTTGCAACATTCCTGCCATTCAGTTTCCGGGACGCTATCAGCTACTATTCCCGCCCCGGCCTGCGAATATAAAATCCCGTCCTTTATTAGCGCAGTGCGCAGCGTGATGCAGCTATCCATCGCCCCGTTACCGGAAAAATAACCAACGCAACCGCCATAAAACCCGCGGCGTTTTTTCTCAAGCTCGTTGATGATTTGCATCGCTCGGATTTTCGGCGCGCCCGATACGGTTCCGGCGGGAAACCCGGCAATCAGCGCATCCAGCGGATCCAAATCATCACGTAGCTCGCCCTCCACGTTCGAGACTATATGCATCACATGTGCGTAACGTTCTATCACCATTCTTTCCGTTACTTTGACCGTTCCCGGCTTGGCCACCCGGCCGACATCGTTGCGGCCCAAATCGAGCAACATCAAATGCTCGGCGGTTTCTTTGGGGTCGGCCAACAATTCACGCTCTAGTGCCAAATCCTCTGCAGTGGTTTTGCCACGTTTTCTGGTTCCTGCGAGTGGCCGGATGGTGACTTTTCCCTCTTCGCATTTTACCAATATCTCTGGGCTGGAGCCGATTAGCGTAAAATTGCCCATATGCAGATAGAATAAATAAGGCGAGGGGTTCAGGCTGCGAAGGGCCCGGTAAACCGCGAAAGCATCGATGCCTTTTTCCAATTTTTTCGCGCGGCGCTCGGAAAGCACCACCTGGAAAATATCACCCGCCAATATGTACTCCTTGGCTGTTTTGACGACTTTTTCATACCCGGGATTTTTCTTCTCCCATGCCTTCGCCGTTATTCCTGCGGAAGCAGGAACCTTAGAGAGAAAATTCTTGAGTCCAGATTTTACCGGCTTATCGAGCAATGCAATAACTTCACCGATTCTTTTTTCCGCTGCCCGCTCGCCGCCGGATTGCCTGACGGGTGATATTATCCAAATTTCATCCCTTACCGAATCAAACACCACCAGGATTTTCGGCCGGATGAAGATGCCGTCCGGGATAGCTATTTCATCGGGGTGTTCGTCGGCGCCGATATTTTCCATCAGCCGCACCATGTCATAGCTCATATACCCGAAAATGCCAGATGCCATCGGCGGAATCCCTAACGGAATTTCCATCCGCGACTCATTTATCAATTCGCGTAAACTCGCTAGTGGATTTTTATTTACCTTGCGCTTTTTCCTGTCAGTTTCGATGTTGACCGCGCCGTTTTGGCATTTCCATATAATGTCCGGATCAAGGCCTATTATCGAATAGCGTCCCCGATTTGCGCCATTTTCCACCGATTCGAGCAGGAAATGATAGCGGGAAGTTTCTGCAAGCTGCAGCATCGCCAGCACCGGCGTTTTCATATCCGCCGGAAGTATTTTATGTATCAATTTCTTCTGTTTCACTGAGCGGTTTTCATGGCATCTTTATAAATCCGCACCGGATATCTGGTTTTCAAATACTCGAAATACTCAGTTATCAAATCATCCATATTTTTCTCGGCCATCGTAGACTTGAGCTTGGCGAGTGCCGCCGTGTCCGACTTTCCGGTGAATTGCTTAACTGCAACGAGCCGCGCCACGACAAATTTATTTTCCAGCCGATACGGCTTCGTTGTTTCGTTTTCCTTCAGCCGGAATATTTCGCCGATGAATTCTGGCGGCAGGTTTTTATCATGGTAATCGGATTTTATCGAATCCAGTGTTGTAGCTTCCAGGTTTATCGATTTTGCTGCTAGAGCCTTGAAATCCTTTTGCGCCGCTAGTTCATTTGCTATTTTCTCCGCCACTTCCACCGCTTTTTCCCGCGCATAGGCATCGGAGATTTCCTTTTGAATATCTTTGAAATCCGGGATGCGGGCGGACTGTACGCTATCCACATAAACCAGCGCATATTTTCCGCCTGCAGTGCCAAAAACATTGCTGGCCAACCCAGCGGGAGTGGAAAACGCGGCATCCAAGAATGCCTTGGTGGTTTCCAGTTTCCCCGGATTCACATTGCCGCGCTTTAGCCTCAAGGCTTTTTTCAAATCAAGCGAAAATTTCTTCGCCACTTCCTCCGCCTTGGCGCCCGATGCTGCTTCGTCGTCAATCGCCTGGATGAATTTGTTGACTGCTTCGCCTGCACTCGCCCTTTCCATTTCGGCTTGCAATTTCCCCTTAACTTCCTCGAAACCGGGAACATGTGGCGGATATATGCCCAAGACTTTTATCACATGCCAGCCGAACGGGCTTTTTATCGGCGCGGAAACTCCGCCATTTTCAAGCATGAATGCGCTATCGGCCAGGTTTGTCGGCGCCAGCGAATCTTTCCTGGCTTTTTTCACCAGCGAAATTTTTACTCCTGTCAGCTTATGGAAATCCCTCCCAGCCTTCAGTTTTTCATATGCATCCTTGGCGGTTGCCTCGTCTTTGGCTATTACGTTGCCCAAATCCCGGGTCTCGGGGGTCGAGAATTCCTGTTTGCGGCGCTCATATTCCTTATGCAGTTCTGCGTCGGTTATTGCGATTTTCACCGCCCTGGTCGGATCGATAATCATATAGCTTACGTCTCGGGTTTCCGGGATAGCGAAATATTGCTTGTGGCTTTCGTAAAAGGCGGAAAGCTCGGCTTCGGAAGATGGCTCGCCGCGTCTATTGTATTCTATAGGGATATAAGCGATTTCTGCAGTTCGCCGCTGCTCGGAAATAGCGTAAAGTTTTCCCAGCTCGAACTCCGAAACGCTGCGATCGGCGGTCAGTGATTGCATCAACAGATAAAATCCCAAATCCCGGCGCAATTCGCCCAGATAGGTGGATTCGCTTTTTCCGGCGCGGGCCAGGAATTCCTTGAATCGTTCGGGCGAAAAGCCGCTTTTTTCGTCGCGAAAGGCCGGATTACCAGAGATTATTTTCACCAGATCCTTATCCTCCGGTGCAATGCGGAGCCTTGAGATTTCCTGGGCCAGGAGCTTCTGGCGGATGAGGCTGTTCAAGGTTTCGCTCGAGATTTCCGCCTTCATAGCATCGGTCATGGTGCCTGCGGGAAACGCCGACTGGAATTTCTGTGTTTCGGCGTGCAGGGTCTCGCGGTATTCGTCATAAGGGATTTTCACCGCCCCCACTTTCGCCACCGCGTTATCAACATGGCCGCGAAATACGTCGCCGATACCCCAGGCGGCGAAGCTCATGACGATCATCGTGATCAGGAACCAGGCGGCGGCCTTGCCGAATTTGGAAGTTATAGTGTGCATAGCCGGAAGATAAATATTAACTGCGTGTTGTTCAATAGTTTATTGGAGTGATACCGAATAGTTTTCTTCGTATTACTTCGTCGCGCATCGTCTCGGCCTCAGTCATGTACTTAAGTGTACACTTATTCGGCCTCGCCTCGCACTCCTAGTACTGCTTTGAAACCTATTCGGTATGAGTGGAGTTTGAATGAAAATATTAAAACCACTTGCAAAAACCATAGAAAAATACTAGTATTTCTACATAAGGATTGCTATTGTCACCCTCGTATAACCCAATAAAAATGAATCAGAATGACTGTTGCTAATTTGCCAGTATTATCTGCCGAATCCGGCCTTTCCCGTTATCTGCGGGAGATCCGTAAATTCCCGATGCTGGATCAGCAGGAGGAATATATGCTGGCCAAGGCCTTCGCCGACCATGGCGATATCGCGGCGGCGCATAAGCTCGTCACCAGCCATCTCAGGCTGGTGGTGAAAATGGCGATGGGATTTAAAGGCTACGGCCTGCCGCTGGTGGAACTGATTTCCGAGGGCAATATAGGCCTGATGCAGGCGGTGAAGAAGTTCAATCCTGAAGCCGGTTTCCGGCTTTCTACCTATGCGATGTGGTGGATAAAGGCGGCGATACAGGAATATGTTTTGCGCTCATGGAGCCTGGTGAAGATGGGCACTACGGCAGTGCAAAAGAAATTGTTTTTCAATCTACGCAAGCTGAAACACCGCTTAGACGCTTATCACGAGGGTGATTTGCGCCCGGATGAGGTGAAAAACATTGCGGCCGAGCTGGACGTGCCGGAGCATGATGTTGTCGATATGGATCGCCGTATGAAAGGCGGGGATTATTCTCTTAACCGGGTGGTGAGCCATGAAAGCGAGGACGAGTGGGGCGATTTCCTAGCGGATCAAACGGAAAGCCATGAGACCACCATCGGAGAAAATCAAGATATGGCGCGGAAAAAACTTCTGCTTGCTGCTGCGATGGACAATTTAACCGAGCGCGAGCGGGTTATATTGCAGGAGCGGCGGCTGAGAGAAGAACCCGCGACGCTTGATGATTTAAGCAAAATTTATAATATTTCCAAGGAGCGCGTCCGCCAGATCGAAAACCGCGCGATGGAGAAAATCCAGCAGTTATTGCTGGAGGATAAAACCGGCAAAGCGGCTTAGCCGGAAAATAAAAAAGGCGCCACCAAAAAAATCCTGCCGCCATTAAACCAGGAAGTTTATGTGCACCGTAATTTTACTAAGGCGTCCGGGAAACGAGTGGCCATTATTAATTGGCCATAATCGGGATGAATCGCCTGATCGGGCTTGTGAAAGGCCAGGGATGCATTGGTCGGCAACTCCGCAAATAATAGGCGGAAAGGATATAAAAAGTAACGGTAGTTGGCTGGGGGTGAATGTTGCAACAAATATTGTTTCTATAGCAGTAAACTATGCAGGAACTGTTGGGTCGCCAGGTGAAAAAAGCCGCGGCCAACTCGTTCTCGATTCTCTGAAGAAAGCTAGTGCCAGGGATTCGACAGCCTTTCTTGCCAGAATCAATGCCTCAGACTATCAAGGTTTTTACTTGCTAGTAGCAGACAAAAACGAAGCTTTTTTGGTTGAAGGAAATGGGCGGGAAATAATTACTCATCCAATTCTGGAAGGAATAAACCTGATGACGCCAAGAGGTTTAAATAATCCAGATTGCCCCAGATTTCAGGCAAATATAGAAAAAGTGAGAAACGCAATAGTTCCGAACCCACCCAATCATTGGGAGGAATGGGTGAATAGGTTATCTGATATGATAGTAGTAGACGCGGGAAAAAAAGTGGAAACCGTATCAAGCAGTCTCATAGCTTTTGGATCGGATGATAGCATCTCACTTCACTATGCCCCTGGAAAACCAGGAATAGTTTCATATCAGGCTATAGAACTAACAAGAAACCGTGTAGTAGCTACTGATGAAATTGTTAAGCGTTGAATAATAATTCCAAAATGGGTCACTAACCAAGGACCTGGCGTAGGTTTCAATTTCCGGAAAATATCAATAAAATATTAAGTAATCTTAACTATTTCTTAATATTTCTAGTGTTTAATAGTGATGCAAGGATGCAAACACTGGGCATGTGGTGCAAGAGAAAGATTAAACAATAGGTAAGAAAGTGGCCGCTATTAGGTTCATAATAACTCTTCAATCGGCGCGGCTTGGTGAGAAAGCTGTTGGTGCGTTTCATGCAATTAACATTTGAGCAGTTTCAGGAAGTTCTCGCGGCTCATTACGGCACATATGCCGCTGGTCCAAGTAATGTAAGATTTGGCGCCAAACAAAGCGCTGTATTGATTCCTATAGTTGAGATGGACAGCAGCTATTATCTGCTTATGACTAAAAGAAGCGAGGGACAAAGAGCCCCCGGCATGATGGTATGTCCTGGCGGCAAAACCGAGTGGAGAGAGGAACGAAACGATCCGATAAAGGCGGCAATCAGGGAATGTAAAGAGGAAATAGATTTAGACCCCGTTGATGTCAGGGTTCTTGGAATACTTAAAAATGGTGCCGGGGAACCTTTAACATATTTCACAGCGGATGGGTACCAAATTACCCCGGTTGTCGGAATGGTAAACAAAGAAGCCTTAGGAAAACTGAAAGCCGATCCACGCGAAGTAGCAAGAATTACACTCTTTCCTATAGAGGAAATAATAAATTCCATCCACGCCAATAATACTGGAATCTTTGACCGTGAATCTAGAAATAGCTTCTTGAAAAAGGTAGAAAGGTCGGATGGTGAAATTGAATATCAAAAAAGGATGGAAGGCTTAGATGATAAATATACATATAGTGATGTGATTCATCCCAGGTTCAGCCTCACTGACTGGTTTGAGGCCATTACAGGAAAATCCCAAGAGAGTGGGCAAATATACCAAATACAAAGCCAACACGCCGCAATATTACTTGATCTGTTCAGCCAGTTTAAGGATGTATCGGCGCTAAGATCATTCTTGAACGAGGCAAGAAAACCTCCGCCCATCAATGAACTTGGATCGGAAAAAGTCCTTAGTGAGCCATCCAAGTTGTCCTGGCTAACAAGGAGCCCGGCAAAACAAAATAGAGGTGCAATTGATGAAAATGAAGCTGCCGCACTTATCGATTACGCGGTTAGAAAGGGTGATGAAATAAGGAATACAATATTTGAGATGAGAAAGTGGAATCCCTATGAATATCATGAGAAATGCCATGTTCCCGCATTGAATGCCCTCGAAGAAATCAGCCGCAGGGGAAAGTACTTTAACTTCGCATCTGTTTTCAGAGTCAGGGCCAATGATCCAAGAACGAGAGATAAGCCCTTTCTTACATTTGCCAATAAAGAACATCCAGGTGGTTTTGAGAGTGTGACTTATGTACGGGCTGAATATCACGCCAACCAGATACGCAGGATGTTACTTGCACATGGGTTGGATAACGGTAGTAAAATAGCCACAATGTGTTATTCACCTGGGAATATAGTTGCGCTCATAGCAGCACTTGGTATTGGAGATATAGTAGCGCCGCTTCATACTGGATATGAAAGTACAGATTTATTGCCAAGATTAAAGCTAACAGGAGCGGAAGCAATTGTTATAACGCCAGACCAGCTCGATAAAGTTCTGGATGTTAGAAAAGACCTTGGACATACACTTAAAATATTTGTCATTGAAAGGGACGAGCATGGAAATCGTCTATATTTCGGTGAAAAAGACAAGTTGTTATCAAGATTGTCGCAATACGACGATGTTTATCCCTTTATAGACAATGCAGAGCGCTACGCTGGCGATAATTTGCCCCTTAAGAAAGTAAACCAATCTGACCCTGCCATAATCATGATGACATCCGGCAGCAGCGGAGAATTAAAAGAAGTTTTAATACCTCATTCCTACGCGCTTGCCAGCTATGTTACATCGGCCTCCCTCTGGGGAATCAACGGATATGCTACGGCACCGGAACATAACACTGCTACTAAGAAGGGCTTTGACCCGGTGGATAGTGTTTATTGTACCGCTCCGCTCGGATGGATGTACGGAGTCCGTGCATTAACTATTGCTGCGCTTGCTGGAGCGGAATATTACGGTTTGAAAACGCCCGGAGAAAAAAGAGATATACGGTTACTGGTCGAATTTATGTATAAGTGCAATGTCACTGTATTATGCGGAATACCGTCACTATTACGCCAGTTTGCGCAAGAAGTTGAAGTAATTGAAAGGGTTCCGGATAAGCTCCGCAGAATAATCTCGACCGGCGAGCCTATATTGCTTGAAACTCGGCATCATATGCGTGATCTTTTTGCCATAGAACCCGCTAACAGTTATGCTGCTACGGAAGCCGGTCATACCATTGCAACACCGGAGTTCAGGCGGAAAATACTACCGGATGACGTTGTCGGAATTCCGCTCCCCGGCATACAGATGAATTTATCCCAAGGTTATAAACAAGATGCGATTATAGTACCACCTTATGAATTATTCAAAATCCACTTCGAGATAGAAAAAAGCGGGGAATCCCTTATTATTAGAAATGACGACAAAGTTTTTTATGTTACTCCCGTAGATAATGGATTTTCAGTAATTCATGATACTGGGTTGGAAATGGAGTTTCTTGAACAAGATGAAATGCTCAAAGTTGACGATAGAGAGCCTGGACTTCACCTTACAAGAAAAGCCAACGGGGACTTCATTATCCAGAAAGGGGGGGTGAATGTCACCATAACTGGCGATATGAAAATAAAAAGTCTCGATAGGAATTCGGAAACTATTGAAAGATACAGAACGATAACTATTGGCTCCAAAGAAACAAGATCGACTGCATTGGGTTTATCGCTTGGAATTAACGGTGCATCTGGCGAATACCGTTTTGCCCCGGACCATCTTGGGGAAACCAGGGAAGATGATTCTCTTTTCCTAGATATATATACTGGAACCAGATTCAGAAAAATGAATGACTCAGTGGAATTTCATCCAGACTTTCCCTTGGTTGTGCATTATCTGGTTAGAACCGATGATCTTATAAAAAGATATGCGATACAAATATATCCGGCTGAGATTGAGAAGCAGTTTGCCGACGCATTGCCGGAAAGAAGGGTGAATATCGCCCTTGGTATCCCCGATAAAGATAAAAATAGCCTTGTTGTTAGTTACATTGAGTTGCCTTTAGGAGGAGATGAAAAACTTGACACACGCTATTTAACAGCAAAAGTTGCACAAGCCACGTCCAAAATGTCCGATGCCAAAAAGCCCGATTTTGTGATTATAGCCCCGGTATCATATGAGCGCGATAGCAACAAGGTGCCGGTGAAAGCTATCAAAAGAGCGGTGACAACTTTAGTGAAGCAACTCCAGTTAAAAGATATTTCCGGGGGTATATTCATGGTAAACGGATTAAGATTTCCACTGGAAGGTGTTTCGCCAGAAAAGCTAGAAGAGCTAGCCCAAAATAACCTCACCACTTTAAAAGAAAGAAAAAAGGATGAAGAGTATATATCTGTGAATGCATTGAGTAGCAGAGATAGTGCTAGAGATAGAAATGGGAATAAAATTTATTGAAATGCTTAATTTCTTTACCATTTCGCGCTTTAATAAAACCGCCCGGTTCCTTCCGGCATTAGCCGTAGCGAGCGGCCTTCTTCTTCCCGCTGCCCTCTATCTCGCCCTTTTCGCATCCCCTCCTGATTACCAGCAGGGTGAGGCGGTGCGGATTATGTATATCCATGTCCCCTCGGCCTGGATGGCGCTTTTTGTATATTCGGTAATGGCTGCCAGCAGCGCTTCCGGGCTAATTTGGAAAAATCCGCTATCATACATAATGGCGAAGGAATCAGCCCCTATTGGCGCATGTTTTACGGCGATTACCCTCATTACCGGCTCGCTCTGGGGCAAGCCGATGTGGGGTGCCTATTGGGTATGGGATGCGCGGCTCACTTCCGTGCTGATTTTATTTTTCCTCTATATCGGGTTCATGCTGATGTTTTCTGCGTTTGATTCCCGGGAACGTGCTGAAAAATCGGCAGGTGTCTTGGCGATAATGGGGTTTATAAATATTCCGATAATAAAATTCTCGGTCGATTGGTGGAACACGCTGCATCAACCGGCCAGCATCATCAGAATCGGCGGCCCGGCGATCCATTCCTCAATGTTGTGGCCGCTGCTGATTATGTTCGCCGGGTTCGTTTTTTTGTTTATAACGCTGCTGATAATCCGCATGCAGGCGGAAATATTAGGGAGAAAAACCACCCGGCAATATCAAAAAACCTGAAGCCGGAAATAGGTTGATTTACGCCTCAAGAAGTTTCTTTAGCTCCAGCATGGTTTCTGCCGACGGTTCTTCGCCCCAGCCGGAAAACAGGATTTCCCCATATTCCTTGAAATCGGCTTTTCTCTTTTTCTTTACATCCTCATCAAGCTTGCGCATCCCGGCTTCGTTCATTTTGATAATATGGTAGAATTTCCTGCTGTTTTCATCGCAAGCATTTACCACTACGGCAGCATTGTGAGTCTGGAATTTTAGCTTTTGTACTTGGGTTATCACTTGCCTTTAAACCACTGCCTTACCTGAGTGATCCAGCCCAAGATACCACTTTTATCTGGTACTCCCTTTTTGGGAACTGGCTTTTTTTCTTCATATTGAACTACTTGCGTGTCACCCCTACCATCTCTAGGTCCGAAACGATGTTTGGATTGCAGATTTTTTTTGATCTTTTCAAGCAACGGTACACGCTTCTCCGGCTCAGCTGGCACAGTTATAACCAGCCGGTTTTTATATTGCCTTACACCAACCTCAGCAGCAGTCATCCCATCCAGCAGAAGCCCTCTTTGTGTGCTATCGATATTATAAATTTCTAAATCGGGTAGAATGCGGCCAATCCTGCTGAAAATTGCAATTTTTGCTGAGGAGAGAGACTTGTTTCTGGCTGTGATCACCTGCAACTCGCTGCCAAACGCAAGCGCTCCCTGCAAAGGATTTTTCGATTTATTTTGCTGCTCTTCGAGTGCATTCAATATCCTCATCGCACTTTCGATATGGTTTTTAGATACACAGACAACCCGGGTGCCATCAGGAAGTTTAAAGCGATCAGAAATTTTGCCCCGTGGTAGGATGTCATTAAAAAGCCGAGCTGCAACATCAGCGCGCACAGATGGTATATCCTGCTCTGGCTTACCCGATGAGGACTCGCCAACTATCTCCGTTGGAAGCTGCGTGCGCGAAACTTCAACATTCATGGTCAATCCCTCCGTCCGATCATCACGATTCACCATCATCTGCGCATTCGGTGTATCTTTGATGTTAATATGCACATACTCTTTGTCGGCATCATTAGCCCCGCCAAGATAAGGTGCTTTATTCTGTAGCTCAGGGGTTATATGAATAATCTGGCGGCGTGACAACGCTTGGTCTTTATCAACACCGATAACATCAAGAAATTTGTTTATAATATCCTGAATAGTTGCCGGCGGTTTGGCATCAGAGCCTGCTTCAACAGGTGTATGATCGGAATCAATCATAAATGTCTTCCATTAACTTACTAATATTCTGTTATTTAATCATGAAATGGTTAATAAAATGTTAAGATTTTGTGAAATTTTTGCTTTTTCTTACCATTCTCTCCCGTTACCAATCAAAAACTTAAGCCGAAAAATTGCTGCAACGCAACAACAAAAATCCCCTTTACATATTGAAATCCTTCGCTAAAATTAATGCCCTATGACTTATATTGTCACCGAAGCTTGCATAAAATGCAAATACACCGATTGCGTGGAAGTTTGTCCGGTCGATTGCTTTTACGAGGGCGAAAACATGCTGGCGATCAACCCGGATGAGTGCATCGATTGTGGCGTCTGTGAGCCGGAATGCCCGGTGGACGCCATCAAACCGGAATCGGAGGATTTGGCAAAATGGCTAGAGGTAAACCGGGAATATTCCGCCAAATGGCCTAACATCACGGTTAAAAAACCGCACGACCCGGCAGCGGAAAATCATAAAGCTGAAGAAGGGAAATTCGATAAATATTTCAGCGAAAATCCGGGGCAGTAACCTGCGATTTTATAAATTCCGCCACGCGACCGGCCTCGTCAAGAAAATTTCCAGGCGGTGTTCTATCAAAATTCAGCTCCCAATGCGGCCTGGCATAACCCCCGGCGAATAATTCTTCATGCAGTTTTTTGTAGCGCCCGGCGATGTTTTCGGAATCATAAATGAATACATCTTTTTCCGCGCTGCAGGCCTCCGAGCACATGCGCAGCGAATCGCCGGTGACTAATATCGCATCCGCCAGCGCCAGAAATGGGATATAAGGATTGGCGATTTCCCGGCCGCCGTTATAATCATAAAAAAGATTGGGTCCGCTCAAGGTTTTTTCCATGGCGCGGACGGCGGCTTTTTCCGTGCGGTCGCAGGTGGCAATGAGGATAGATGCATTATTTTTCTCCGCGAAACCATTGGCCAGTGCCGCGATTTCTTCGGCATCTTCGGAGGTTATGTTCCCGCCGACATGCTTCCCGCCTACCAGTACGGCAAGGTATGGCGGGACAAGGTTAGGTGGCGGCTGATGGCTTATGAGAGTTTTGTCCAGCAGCGGTTTATTTATGTGATTTATCAGTCCGGTGGTAAGGAAAACATTAGGAAAATCTGGGTGCGGCTCATAGGAGGGCAAAACGATCAAATCGAAATCCCGATGATTTTTTCTTGGGTCGAGGATAATGACGCCATAACATTTCCCCACCGCATTTTTTATCGTTAGCACTGCTTCGCCCGTTTCCTCCCCGGCACCAATTACGATATCCGGCAATTGCCGTAAGTTGAAATTACGGTATGACTCAGCGGAAAATACTTCCGGCTCGGCTGATAGCCTTTTTGCGACTTCGATTGCCTGTACGCTACGATAGCTATCATCGGAAATCACCCAGACGGTTAATTCTTTTCTCAATTCTTTTTCTTGCATCGCCATGCAGCCATCTTACTATCAAAACCGATGAGCGGAAATCTTTTTCCTGAGTTGGATTTCGACCTGAATGCGCTGGAACGAGAAGTTTCCGGTGGGGATAATTTTGAAATATCAAAGCTGTTCCTAAAATTCCTAAGATATATTGCTGCCGCTCAAGTGCATTACATCAATCCAGAGCAGCATCGTTTCATCAACCGGTTTGTTGAAATATTGCTAGAGCGCTTTGCCTCGGACAAATATTCGATTCCGTCGCAGTTCCATGAAGAATTTATTCTGCTGAACGTCACCATTTCAAATTTGGTGCGCGTTACGCCATTCATAAATACCGACCGGACGATCGCTGAAATCCTGCACCATCCTGATAATGCGGCGAAGCTGCTGCCTATGCTTTCGCACCGAAACAATATCAAGGTTGATCTAGAGGCGGTATTTTCTCTTTTTCCTTATCAGGCTTCGCTTTGGTGGGGAAACACCCTTTCTTATGGCATCAACTCGAACAGCGAACTAATTTTTAATAACCGGAAAAATTGGGTGGCTATCCGGGGTTTAGAAAAAAATCTCACCATATTTGAGCCTCTGACCAGGAAAACCTTGGGCCCGGTCTTGAATAGTTTTTTTCAAAGCACTTATATTTCCCCCGGTGCCGATAAACCGGTGCATCAGGCGGTTAACCGGGTGATCCAGCGGGAAAACCAATCTTTAAGGTTTCCTGCACTCAAACCCGATTTCAAAAAAATTGCGGTTTTCTCGATTAATTTCCACAAGAAACACGCGGTATATCGGGCTCTTGCCCCTTATCTTTATGCGCTTAAAGGCTTTTACCACCTGACATTGATACATTTTGCGAAGGTGTCACCGGAAATAGAGATGGATGAGGATTTATTTGATGAAATAAAAATTCCGCACGAGGGCGAATATAGGGAAATCGCCGCAGCGGTTAAGTACATAACTTCTGGCAATTATGGGATTATATATTACCCGGATATCGGCATCAGCATTTGCTCAATGATGTTTTCCAATTTTCGGTTGGCTCCGATCCAGGTGACTGGTTCTGGGCATCCGGTCAGCAGCTTTGGTTCGGAGGTGGATTATTTCATCGGCGGGCGGGAGGTTGAGATACTGGAAGATGCGGCTAAGAATTACTCGGAGAAGCTGGTAGTGATACCTGGAATCGGCATGGTTCCAGTGATGCCGGATTATGCTCCGGTCAATCAGCGAAAAAGCCCGAATGCTCAGGAAAATACGATCAATATAATGTGCAATTGGGGCAGCAATAAATTTTATTACCCGCATCTTTTGACGCTAAAAGAAATAATAAACCGTTCGGAAAAAAAATTGGCCTTACATTTTCCTGGAATCCAGACGGATATGTTCAATTTTCTACCTTTTACCCATGAACTGAAAGAGCTCCTAGAGAGCAAAAATTGTGGGATTTTAACCTATGGGCAAAAAAAATATAAGGACTATATGGCGATTATCGAAGGCTGCGATTTTGCCCTGGATTCCTATCATTTTGGGGGATATAACCGGATAATCGACATGCTGATTTGCGGCAAGCCGGTTGTCGTGCTTGAAGGAAGGCAATCATATAACCGAGCGGCAGCCGCCATTTTGCGCAATCTGGATTTAGATGAGTTGGTCGCATCTAATGCTGCGGAGTATGTTGAGATTGTGCTCCGTCTTATCGGTGAATTAAAGTATCTGGAGGAGGTGCGGGAAAAAATCCTTGCCGCTGATCTGAAAACCAAAGTTTTTGAAACCGGAAATGAGAAGTATTTCAAAAAAGCGGTGGATTATCTGATTGCGAACCGGGCAAATGCAAATCAGGCAAGGGTTGTAATTATAGGCGAAGATTAGTCGCGCAGCTTACCGCCAAGCTTTGTCACCGCTGCGACGATTTTTGCTGAAATTGTTTCTATTTCTGCCGTTTCCAGCGTACGATCTTTTGGCTGGAGCTTGACCAAAAAAGCTAGGGATTTTTTCCCATCCGCAATTCCCTCACCTTTATATTTATCAAAAAGCCAGACCTCTTCAATAATTTCTCTGTCAACTGTCTTAACAGCCTTTCTTACATCACCCCATAGAGTTTTGTCGTCAAATATGAATGCGAAATCGCGCTCTACCGCTTGGAAATTCGATGGCTGGTACTTGCGCTTCTCCAATGATTTTTGCGGCGGTAAATTTTCTAAATAAATTTCGAACGCGGCCACCGGAAAATCTATTTCCATTTTTGCCAGAATTGCCGGATGCAATTCGCCGAAAACTGCAAGGATATTTTTACCTAATTTAAGTTCAGCAGATTTTCCCGGATGGTAATATCCCGGCGTTCCAGGGGAAATTTCTAGTGATTCCCGATCAACATTCTCCGGCAGTGCGGCGAACACATCGGCTTTTACGTCGAAGAAATCAATGGCTCTTGAGTTTTCGTGAATATTCCTTGGTTTATTGTTACGAACCCTTACCCCAGCGGCAACAATCTGTTGTGACAAGCCATTATTACCAGGAAATTGCGGTCCAATCTCGAAAAATGCCAGATTAATATTGCCGCGCGCGATATTATGCTTTGCTGCGTCAAGCAAATTCTGAACGATGGAAGGGCGCATGATGTCAAGGTCGTTGCTGATCGGATTTTGCAATTTCATTTTTTCTGAAATCCCAGCAAAATTTCTTGCTGTATCTGAATTCATGAACGAAAAAGTTACTACTTCCAGCACTCCGCGCGCTGCTAGGATATGGCGCATCCACGAAACCGGGGAGTGACGGGAAATCCCGATATTTCCAGCGGAAACCGCTGCGGTGGGAATATTTTGATAGCCATTCACCCGTAGTATTTCTTCAACCAGATCGGCACTGCCGGAAATATCGTTCCGCCACGATGGAATGGAAACTTTCAAAGTACTGCCTGCCTTTTTCACGGCAAATCCAAGTGCTTTAAATATGGAAATTATTTTTTTATCGTCAATTGCAATGCCGCCCAAAGTCTTAACTTTTTTCACAGTGAAGGAAATTTTTTTCGGTGGAATTTTTTCAGTTCCTGTGATTTCTAGGACGCTCGCTTGACCGCCGCAGATTTCCAATATCATCCGGCTTGCGATTTCTGCTCCCATTCGTACGAAGTTATGATCCAACCCGCGTTCGAAACGGTAGCGCGAATCAGAATTTATCATGGTCTGCCTACCGGTTTTTGCCACTGCGGCGGGATCGAAAATCGCAGTCTCCAAAAATATTTCCACCGTATTAAAATCACATCCCGAATCTTTTCCGCCCATCACCCCGGCAAGTGCCACCGTTCCAGAATTAGCGCCGACCACCAGCGTTTTCTTAAGCAGATTATATATTTTATCATCGAGCGCGTGGAAATTTTCCGGTGCCGAAATTTCATGCACGTGAATATTGCCGCGCAGTTTTTTTGCGTCATAGACATGCAGCGGGCGGCCAAGATCGTGGCAGATGAAATTTGTAATGTCGACCAGCGCAGAGATGGGTTTCAGGCCGATAGAGGTGAGCCGTTTCTTTAACCATTCCGGGCTTTCACAGTTTTTTACATTTTTGAAATATCTGCCGATAAAAAGTGGGCAGAGGTTATGATTTTCGATAGAGATTTTTATCGGCGAGGGAAATTTTCCCTTTATTTCCGAGATTTTCAGCGGTTTTAACTTGCCCAAGCCTTTTGCCGCCAGGTCGCGTGCAATGCCATGAACGCCAAGGCAATCACCGCGGTTCGGCGTGATAGCGATTTCGAAAATTGTATCGTTTAGTCCCGCATATTCGGCAAATTTTTCCCCTATAGGCGCATCGGGGGAAACCTCGATTATTCCTTCGCCATCACCATGCAACCCAAGC